>ERZ724527.299-NODE-299-length-24968-cov-9.402521_pt1 | contig 24968 bp, 20 predicted proteins | sample MGYA00376060_ERZ724527 | MGnify/ENA primary metagenome ERZ724527 (study PRJEB28724, sample SAMN07190886) | activated sludge metagenome | isolation source: activated sludge of sewage treatment plant in Hong Hong | place: USA: Christiansburg, Virginia | collected...
CGTGAAAACGGGCGTTGGTACTATATCGACGGGCAAATGCACGGCCCGTAAAACTCCAGGACCCGTTATGCCTGAACTTTCCCTTGTCATCCAGGAGCCCACCGACACACCGGCGCAACTGATTGTGTTGTGTCACGCCGCAGGTGACGACGCGGCATCGCTGTTGCCACTGGGCGAGCGCCTGCGCGAGACGTTTCCCCTGGCCACCATCGTGTCCCTGCAGGCCGACGCTCCGGCCGCAACACCCAATGGATTCGAGTGGTTCTCCGCGGAGGGCCTGACCGAAGATAACCGTCTGCCGCGGGTTGCGGGAGCGCTGCCCGGGCTGCAAGCCGCCGTGCGTGATTGGCAGGCGCGCAGTGGCGTATCGGCTGCTGCGACCGCCCTGATCGGGCTGTCCGAGGGTGCCGAAATGGTGCTGGAGGCCAGCAAGCCCAAGCCCATGCTGGCCAGCCGGGTGTTGGCCATCGGCGGGCGCTTTACCACCCTGCCCGCTGAGCCGCCGTCAGTGACCACCCTGCATTTTTTGCACGGCAAACAAGACACGCGGATCCACTACAGCCACAGCGTGGTTGCGGCCCATCATTTGCGTGACATGGGCTGCGACATCACGGCGGAGGTCGTTCCCTCTGTCGGTCATGAACTGCACCCCGACCTGATTGAGCTGGCCGTTACCAAGCTCAGCACCCACATTGCCCAGCATCTTTGGACGGCGGCGCAGGAGGCCGCGCCGCCGTCGTCCACTCACTGACCTCCTACGGGCAGCGACCCGCGCAGAGGCGGAGCGTGGGGTAGGCACAATTTTTCGCCGGGCCGCCCCAAGAAAATTAGCCCCCTTGGGGGGGCAGCGACCCGCGCAGCGGCGGAGCGTGGGGGTCATTAACTCAGGTGTTTTCCGACAATTCCCGCCAGTTCAAACATCGTCACCTGCGGCTTGCCGAAGACCGCCAGCAGTTTGGCGTCGGCATTGATGGCGCGCTTGTTGGCCGCATCTTGCAGGCCATTGGCCTTGATGTAGTCCCACAGCTTTTTAACCACCTCGGTGCGGGCCACTGGTTCGTTGCCAATCACTGCGGCCAGCGCGGCGCTGGGCAGCTTGCCACTGGCCGCAGTGGTCTTGCGTGGGGCTTTGGGCTTGGCAGCGGCTTTGGCTGCCGGTTTGCTGGTAGCGGTCTTTTTTGTTGGAGCTTTTTTGGCTGCAGCCCCCGTCGTTGCTGCGCGATCAGCTACTGATTTACTAGCAGACGTGGACTTGGCCGCCGTCTTGCGCGGCGGGAATTTGCTGGGTGCAAACTCGAAATTCACCTTGCCGGCTTCGGCATCCCAGGCCAGCATGGCCTTGAAGGCGCGGCGCGTGCGCATGGAAACAAACTTTTCCAGCAGATCGGTCTTGCCGGTGGCCAGCAGTTTCTGCATTTGCGCGCGCTCGATGGGTTGCTGCAGGATGATCTGGCCGCTCTTGAAGTCGCAGCTCGGCGTGGGGTGGGCGTGTGTGGGGACCGAGCGGTCGCAGACGTAGTTCTTGCCGTGTTCGAAAACCGAGCCGCCGCACTTCGGACAAGCGCCCAGGGATTCCTGCGCCGAGAAGTCGATGATCTCCCCGCTGTCTTCGCCCTTCTTGTCATCCCCAAAGTCGAATTCAAGTTTGTAGTTCTTGGTCTCGTCGTCGAACTTGATGACCATTTCGGCGACAAACGGCCAACCGGCCTTGGAGCGGAAGCCGTCCAGCGGACCAATGTGTTTGTTTGCGAGGAATTGCTCGACTTCGGCCTGCTCAAACGTGCGTCCTGCCGGCGATTTGCCAAACGAGAAGCCGCAGCCGTCTTCATTGCCGGATTTGCCCGTACAGGTGTAGCGGCGGTAGTTTTCCTTGACGATGCCGCCGCAGTTGGGACACGGCGCGGTCAGGGTGGCGTAGTCGCCGGGAATGGTGTCGCGGTCGTATTCCTTGGCCTTTTTGACCATGCGCTCGGTCATGGCGGCAATCTCGGCCATGAAGCTGGTGCGGCTCAACTTGCCGTGCTCCATCTGGGCCAGCTTGTATTCCCATTCGCCAGTCAGCTCGGCCTTGGACAGTTCCTCCACGCCCAATCCGCGCAACAGTGTCATCAACTGGAAGGCCTTGGCGGTGGGGATCAGTTCGCGCCCTTCGCGCAGCATATATTTCTCGGCGATCAAACCTTCGATGATGGACGAGCGGGTGGCGGGTGTACCCAGGCCCTTTTCTTGCATGGCTTCGCGCAGTTCATCGTCTTCCACGGTTTTGCCAGCACCTTCCATGGCGCCCAGCAGTGTTGCTTCAGAGTAGCGCGCTGGGGGTTTGGTTTTTAAGCCCTTGGGGTCGACCGGGTCACCTTTGACCTTTTCATCCAGTTGCACCGGCACCAGGTTCTGGCCCTTGTCACCTTCCTTGGCGTCCGCCACTTCGTCGGCGGCTTCCTTGCCGTAGATGGCCAGCCAGCCCGGCTTGACCAGCACCTTGCCTTCGGTCTTGAAGGACTGTTGGGCAGCCACCGTGATTCTGGTAGTCACCTGGTATTCGGCACTGGGGAAGAAGATGGCCAAAAAGCGGCGCACCACCAGGTCGTAAATCTTTTGCTCGGCCTCACTCAGGCCATGGGGTGCCTGCAGGGTTGGGATGATGGCAAAGTGGTCACTGACCTTGGCGTTGTCGAACACGCGCTTGGTCGGTTTCACATAGCCGCCCTTAACGGCCTGCGCAGCAAACGGGGCCAGATGTTTCATGCCGCTGTTGGCCAGCATGCCCATGGTGTCTTTCACCACCGCCACATAGTCTTCGGGCAGGTTGCGTGAATCGGTACGCGGGTAGGTCAGTGCCTTGTGGCGCTCGTACAGGCTCTGCGCGATGGACAGCGTGGTCTTGGCCGAGAAGCCAAACTTGCCATTGGCCTCACGCTGCAGGCTGGTCAGATCAAACAGCAGGGGTGACGCCTGGGTAGTGGGCTTGCTTTCTTCGGTGACCGTGGCGGGTTGTCCACGCACTGCGTCTGCAATGGTCTGCGCTTCACGTTGGGTCCAAACACGGTCGGCCTTTTTCTCGGCGTCGTCCGCATCTTTTTTCCATGCCGGGTTGAACCACTTGGCCGGGTATTCACCGGCCTGGGCATGGAAGCTCGCGTGGATCTCCCAGTAGTCGCGGCTGATGAATTTACGGATCTGCTCTTCGCGTTCCACTACCACGGACAGCGTGGGTGTTTGCACCCGGCCTACGGTGGTCAAAAAGAAGCCACCGTCGCGCGAGTTGAAGGCGGTCATGGCGCGGGTGCCGTTGATGCCCACCAGCCAGTCGGCTTCGCTGCGGCAACGGGCGGCATCGGCTAAGGGTTGCATCTGCGCATTGGTGCGCAGATGATCAAAGCCGTCACGGATAGCCTGCGGCGTCATGGATTGCAGCCACAGGCGGCTGACCGGCTTGCCCAGCGGCTTGGCGCCACCGGCGTACTGCTCGATCAGGCGGAAGATCAGCTCCCCCTCGCGACCCGCGTCACAGGCGTTGACGATCTTGTCCACGTCCTTGCGTTTGGCCAGTTTGACTACCGCGTTCAGGCGCGTCTTGGTCTTGTCTACGGGCTTCAAATCAAAGTGCGGCGGAATCACCGGCAGGTTGGCAAAGCTCCATTTGCCGCGTTTGACATCAAACTCTTCGGGCGCCTGGATTTCCACCAAATGGCCCACGGCGCTGGAGACGACATAGGTGTCGCTCTCAAAGTACTCGTCGTGTTTCTCGAACTTGCCCGCAGTGTGTGTAAGCGCCCGCACGATGTCTTGGGCAACGGATGGCTTTTCTGCAATGACCAATGTTTTGTTGAAAACGGCGTTTTTCATCTGACTACAATCCAGTTCTCGCGTGCGCGCAGGTGCGCGCCCACACACGCAGGCGCACACATGCGCGCCCATACGGTTCACCATACCAAATTTTGAGACCCGTTGTCCGACCTGCAGAAAAGAGAGCAACAGTGAGCAAGACTATGCCCCGTGGCGACACCCGTCGCATTCAAACCCGTCGTTCTGGCGTGCATGGCAAGGGCGTGTTTGCGCTGCAGGATATTGGCGAGGGTGAAACCATCATCGAGTACGTGGGCGAAATCATTACCTGGGCAGAAGCCCAGGCGCGCCACCCGCATGACCCGAATGACCCCAACCACACGTTTTACTTTCACATCGATGAAACGCATGTCATAGACGCCAAGGTCGGTGGCAACTCGTCGCGCTGGATCAACCACTCGTGTGATGGCAACTGTGAAGCCGACGAAGTTGATGGTCGCATTTTCATCAAGGCCTTGCGTGACATCGCGCCCGGTGAAGAGCTTAACTACGATTACGGGCTCATCCTGGACGAGCGCTACACCAAGAGGCTCAAGGCCGAGCACCCTTGCTGGTGTGGTGCCAAGACCTGTCGCGGCACCTTGTTATCCCCCAAGCGCGGCAAGAAGTGAGCGAGATGAGCAGCGCCGGGTCGCCCCAAGCTGCGAAGGACCCTTTGTTGGGGCCTATTCACTGGCCTGCTGAGGCAATTTGGGCGGCGGTGTCGCCTTCTCTGCCGGGGTTTTCAGTGGAAATTCTGCCCGAAATTGATTCGACGAATACCGAGCTGATGCGCCGCGCGCGCGCCGGCCAAGCGGACGCGGTGTTGCTGGTGGCTGAGCGACAAACGGCCGGTCGTGGGCGTCTGGGTCGGCAGTGGTTCAGCGGAAACGATGGCCACACTGAAGGTCAGTTCGGCGCTGTGCCAACCTCTGATGGTGCGGCTTGTGTCGAGCTGCAACCATCGTTGACGTTTTCACTCGGTTTTGCACTGGCACCGCAGGATTGGTCGGGTCTGTCGCTCGCAGTCGGACTGGCCCTGGCAGAGAGCTTGCACCCCAGCCTTCAACTGAAATGGCCCAACGACCTCTGGCTGCAGGGGCGCAAGCTTGGAGGCATTCTCATTGAAACGGCCAGTCTCGGTGAGCTGCGGTATGCCGTGGTGGGCATTGGCCTCAACATCACGCCACGCAGTGGCCAGGGGCTACGTACGCCGCCAGCCGCGTTGTCTGAAGTTCTGCCAGGCGTCAATGCGCCGACGGCACTGGCCCGCCTGGTACCGCCGCTGGTATCCGCAGTGCAGCGTTTTGAGTCGGATGGGTTTGGCCCCTTGCGTGCAGCGTTTCATGCACGTGATGTGTTGTACGGAAAAGAGATTTTGTGCAACGATGGTACGACCGGGTTCGCCCGCGGCGTTGACACCGCCGGAGCGTTGCTGGTGCATACTAAAAACGGTTTAAAAAAAATCACCAGCGCAGAAGTTAGCGTGCGCCCGACCCCATCTACACAAGCGCAATGACACCATGCTGAGACTGTTATTTTTGACTTTGATTCTGGCCAATGGCGCTTATTTTGTGTGGAGTCAAGGCATGCTGCGTTCATACGGTTTCGCTCCAACATCCCAGCATGAGCCCCAGCGCATGGAGCAACAAATCAAGCCGGAGGCCTTTCGGGTTCTGACTACTGCGGAATTCAAGCGGGTCGAAGCGCAGGTGCAGGCGGATTTGGTCCCCAAGGAATGTCTGCAAGCCGGACCGTTTGATGACGCCCAAGCCACGGTGTTGCGCGCGGCGCTGGAGGCCACTTTGGTGCCGGGCAGCTGGCAATTGCAAGTGAGCACCGTACCGGCGCGCTGGATTGTCTATATGGGCAAGTTTGCCAACGCCGAGGGGTTGGCCAAAAAGCGTGAGGAACTTGCGGTTATGCGCTTGGTACCGCAAGGTCTGAACAATGCGGATCTGGAAATCGGGCTGTCATTGGGCGGTTTTGACAGCCAGTCGGCCGCACAGGCTGAACTGGCGCGCCTGAGCTTGCGGGGAATTCGCACCGCGAGGGTGGTGCAGGAACGTGCCGAAGGACAACAAACGCAGCTCAAGCTACCGGCTTTGACGCAGGAGATGAAGCGTCGTCTGAACGATCTCAAACCAGCGTTGGCGGGCCGACCGTTGAAGAACTGCGGCTGATGGCGGCGCTCGGACGGCGCTTAATCTGACTGGGCAAAACGAACGGTAAAGCAGGTTCCAGGTGGCGATTGACCCGGTCGGCTGTCTTCGATGCTGACACTGGCATTGTGTTGGCGTGCGATCTCCAGAACAATGGGCAGACCCAGGCCCGAGCCATCCGCCTCGGTCCCCAGAACCCGGTAGAAAGGCTGAAACACTAGTTCACGTTCGACCGGCGGAATGCCGGGCCCTGAGTCTTCTACCTGTAGCACGAGCACCTTGCTGAAGGGGTCTTTCAGGATGCGCGCTGTAATCATTCCGGGCTTGTCGGCATTGGACGGTGTGTAGTTAATGGCGTTGTCCATCAGATTGCGCACCATTTCCTTGAGCAAGGTCGGGTTGCCCATCAAGACGGTATCGTCGCTACCTTGTTCTGCGCCTTCGTACCCAATGTCAATGTGTTTGTCCATGGCCCGCGGCACACAATCACGGATGACATCCATGGTGAGACGCACCAGGTTGCACGGTTGCTGGCTCATGGCGGTGCCACTGCTTTCGGCGCGGGCCAAGGCTAGGAGTTGGTTGACGGTGTGGGTGGCGCGGATGCTGGAGCGGCCGATCTGTCGCAAAGACTGTTTCAGATCTTCGGCGTTGGCGCCTTCTCGTTGCGCCAGGTCGGCCTGCATGCGCAGTCCGGCCAGCGGCGTTTTGAGCTGATGCGCTGCGTCCGCGAGAAATCGCTTTTGCGTAGCGATGGAATCTTTCAGGCGCATCAGCAAATCGTTAACGGACGACACCAACGGCACGACCTCAATCGGCACGGCCTGCGCATCCAATGGGCTGAGGTCATCGGGGCTGCGCGCCCGGATGCGTTCTTCCAGGTGATTCAGGGGTTTGATGGCCTGTACCAATGCCAGCCAGACCAACAACACCGCCAGTGGCAAGATGACAAACTGCGGCAACATCACACCCTTGACGATTTCGGTGGCAAGCAGGGCGCGTTTGTCCATGGTTTCCGCCACTTGCACCAGCGCCGGTTTGCTGTTGGGTACATCCAGTTTGACCCAGGTGTACGCGACCTTGATAGCCATACCGCGGAACTCGTCGTCACGGATACGGACTTCACCCGGGGCAAGCCTTTCATCTTCCGGTGGCAAAGGCAGGTTTTTCTCTCCGTTGAGGTACTCACCCGATGTTCCTAGCACCTGGTAGTAGACCGTGTCGGTGTCATCGGCACGCAGGAGTTCCCGTGCGGGCAAAGGCAGGACAAATTGGGCCTTGTTCTGGTTGACCGTGACCAACTGAGCCAAGGCTGCGACGTTGTACTCCAGCGCCCGGTCGAACGGCTTGCCAGCGATGCCCTGGGCCACCAACCAGGTCAACACCAGACTCACAGGCCACAACAACAGTAACGGCGTTAGCATCCAGTCCAGGATCTCTCCGAACAGGCTGCGTTGCTCGCGCTGGAAGATCTTCACAGGGTCAGGGCGAGCTTGAGCGGCGCCGGACCGCCGCAAGCCGCGATGGCCCCCCAGGCGGGCAGCACAGTATGTAAAGCGACAAGCGTGGGGGCCACATTCTCAGTTCGGAATTTTTTCCAGGCAATATCCCAGACCGCGAACCGTCGCAATGCGGATGGGGCCTTTTTCTATCTTCTTGCGCAAGCGGTGGATGTAAACCTCAATGGCGTTGTTGCTCACCTCTTCACCCCATTCACACAGGCGTTCGACCAACTGGTCTTTGCTGACCAGCCGCCCGGCGCGTTGCAGCAGAACTTCCAGCAGACCCAGCTCGCGCGCAGACAACTCGACCATCTTGCCGTCAATGGTCGCCACACGACCGGCCTGATCGTAAGTGAGAGGCCCATGCTTGATGCTGCTGCTGGTGGCGCCCATGCCGCGGCGTACCAAGGCGCGCACGCGGGCTTCGAGTTCCTGCAGACTGAAGGGTTTGGCCATATAGTCGTCGGCCCCGTAGTCCAGCCCCTTGACGCGTTCATCGACTGAATCAGCCGCCGTCAGAATCAGAACCGGTAGGGAGGATCCACGCCCGCGCAGCTTTTTCAGCACTTCCAGGCCGTGCATCTTGGGCAGACCCAGATCCAGAATCAGCAAGTCAAATTCGGTGTTGGTCATCAGCGCCGCATCGGCCTCAGAGCCACTGGCCACGTGGTCCACAGCCGCCCCTGCGCCCCGCAAGGCCCTCAGCAGGCCGTCGGCCAGCACCTGGTCGTCTTCGGCGATCAATATTCGCATGTCTGCTCCTCGTTGTAGTCACATTGGCCCTCTACAGGTCAATGCGCCGTTTTTTACTGTCCCTCATTCTAGGCGTGGCGGGGCTGGCGCGCGTCACCCTGTTGAAAGCAGAACTATTGGCCGCTGTAGGCTTCCAGCCCAAGCGCCAGCACGGTTGCCACCTCATCACCAATGGCCTGACGCATCTCGGCCTCAGCCTGCGCAACCGCGTCGCGGTAGGCGCCCAACCACGCAAGACCGGTGGCGGTAAAGCGTACCTGGCGGGCCCGAGCGTCGGCCGGATCCGCCGCTCGTGTAACCATGCCCCAGGCTTCGCATTGGTCCACCAGTGCGCCCATGGCCTGCTTGCTCATGCCGGCGCGCGTGGCCAGCTCACCGAGTCGTGAGCCGTCCTGCGCCAAATGGCGTGTGATGTGGATGTGTGCCGCACCGACCTGCCCTCGGGCCGCCAGATTGGACAAACCCAGCGGCACGGCCGGATGCTGTGCCATCAGGGTCAGCACCCGGTCATCGAACTGCTGCAGCGCCATGCGCATCCAGTGGCCGATATGGGCCTGTCGCCATCCAAGGGGATCTGAACCCGAGAGTGAAGCCATGGTCAAAATAGTAATGCAAACTGACTAAAAAATGTGTTTACTGGTTTCAATGTATGACTGTAAACTACTGTTCAAGCATACAGGCTGTAATTAAACCCAATTACCGATGTGCTCTCAGATGTTTGATTTTTAAGGAGATTTCCCATGGATGCACCCGTCAAGCCCCTCGCCGCCAACAGTGAAAAAGCAAAAGCCCTGCAAGTGGCCCTGGCCCAGATCGAAAAACAATTTGGCAAGGGCACCATCATGCGCCTGGGCGAAGGGGAGGTGATCGAGGACATCCAGGTCGTCTCCACCGGATCCCTGGGGCTGGACATTGCGCTGGGCGTGGGCGGCCTGCCCCGCGGCCGTGTGGTCGAAATTTACGGCCCGGAGTCGTCCGGTAAAACCACGCTGACCCTGCAGGTGATTGCCGAAATGCAAAAAACCGGCGGGCAATGCGCATTCATCGACGCCGAGCACGCGCTGGACATCCAGTACGCGCAAAAGCTGGGCGTGAACTTGCAAGACTTGCTGATCAGCCAGCCTGACACCGGCGAACAGGCCCTGGAGATCGTCGACAGCCTGGTGCGCTCCGGCGCCGTGGACCTGATCGTCGTCGACTCGGTGGCGGCACTGACCCCCAAGGCCGAGCTGGAAGGCGAAATGGGCGACTCGCTGCCCGGTTTGCAGGCGCGCCTGATGAGCCAGGCCTTGCGCAAGCTCACCGCCCACATCAAGAAGACCAACTGCATGGTGATCTTCATCAACCAGATCCGCATGAAGATTGGCGTCATGTTTGGCTCGCCAGAGACCACCACCGGCGGCAATGCGCTGAAGTTCTATGCCTCCGTGCGTTTGGACATCCGCCGCACCGGCACCATCAAGAAGGGTGACGAGGCGATTGGCAACGAAACCAAGGTCAAGGTCGTTAAAAACAAGGTGGCGCCCCCGTTCAAGACGGCCGAGTTCGACATCTTGTTCGGCGAAGGCATCAGCCGCCACGGCGAAATCATCGACATGGGTGTGACAGCCAACATCCTGGAAAAGTCCGGTGCCTGGTATGCCTACAAGGGCGAAAAGATCGGCCAGGGCCGTGACAACGCCCGCGAGTTCCTGCGTGAGAACCCCACGCTGTCGGTCGAGATCGAAAACAAGGTCCGTGAATCTCTGGGCATCCCTTTGCTGCCAGTGGCGGAATCCGAGGCCAAGGCCAAGGGCAAGAAGGCGGACAAGACCGAGAAAACGGAGTAAGAACGAAATATGCCGCTAGCCCTCGTGAATAAAGCGCAAGTAGCTATTGAAAATATAGCAAAAATTGAGGCACCGAGGTCCACCGACTGATGACAACCCAGACTTTGTCACTCACCGGGCGGGCTTTGCGCCTGCTCAGTGCCCGCGAGCATTCCCGGGCGGAACTGGAGCGCAAGCTGGCCAGCTTTGAGGAAGCGCCTGGCCAGCTCGCCAGGGTGCTGGATGCGCTGCAAGCAAAGGATTTCATCAATGAAGGCCGTGTGGTGGAGTCGGTAGTTCACCGCCGTGCGGGCAAGCTCGGTGCCTCCCGCATCAAACATGAGTTGCAAGCCAAAGGGTTAGAACCGCAGGCTTTTGCCGAGGCGGTCCAGGCTTTGCGCGCAAGCGAGGTGGAGCGGGCGCGTGAAGTCTTGCGCAAGAAGTTCGGGGAACCCGCAGCCGATGCCGCCGAGCGCAGCAAACAAATGCGCTTTTTGGCTAGCCGCGGTTTCGGCGGTGACGCCATTCGCAAAGTGGTGTCTGGTAGTTTTGACGAGCAAGGGTAAAAACGGTCGAATCAGCCGTGGCAGGGGAAGCCGAAGCCCTCATCCGTCCCTGCTGGTCCAGCAAATCGGCCCCGACATTCCCCCTCACGGGCGAGTTGGGCCTTTGTCTTCACCGGCGCCTTAAATACCCAGCATCAACTGCAGGTTCTGCACGGCCGCTCCACTCGCACCTTTACCCAGGTTGTCCAGGCGCGCAACAAGCACGGCCTGGTGTGCGTCGTCGTTGCCAAACACGCGCAGTTCCATTTTGTCGGTGTTGGCCAGTGCCACAGCATCCAGTTTCAGATCGGGCGTGGCGGGTTCCACGGTCACCCACGTGCTGCCGGCGTAATGTTTGGCCAGTGCCTCGTGTAATTCCTGCGCGGTGGGTTGGCCCGGCAAGGTGTCCAGATGCAGCGGCAGCTGGACCAGCATGCCCTGCGCAAAATTGCCGACCGATGGCACAAACAGCGGGCGACGGGTCAGGCCGGTGTAGCACATGATTTCGGGAATGTGCTTGTGCTTCAGGCCTAACGCATACAACTCCATGGCTGGTGCCTGCCCGGCCTCATAAGCTTCGATCATGGTGCGTCCGCCACCGGTGTAGCCACTGATGGATGGCAGGCAGACCGGAAAATCGGCAGGTAGCAAGCCAGCGTCCACCAACGGGCGGATGAGCGCAATCGCACCGGTGGCATAACAGCCCGGGTTGGCCACCCGGCGCGCCTGCACCACGGCCTCGCGCTGGTCAGCGGCTAGTTCAGGGAAGCCATAGACCCACCCTGGTGCCGTGCGGTGCGCTGTGGAAGCGTCAATAACCTTTGGGCCTTTTCCGTTGTTGGCCCTGGTCAATGCGTCGATCAATGCTACGGATTCAATAGCGGCATCGTCATGCAAGCAGAGCACCACCAGATCGGCCTGCGCCATCAGCGACTGCTTGGCGTTGGCGTCCTTGCGCAGGGCTGGGTCTATGCTGATGAGTTCCACGCCGGCCATGGTTTGCAAGCGCTCGCGAATTTGCAGGCCGGTGGTGCCGGCTTCGCCATCAATGAATATTTTTTTCATTCCATTGCCGCCAGAGCGGGTTCAGTAAAGGAAACGATTCAGTTCCAAAATCGCGCTGTAAGACAGTCACAAGTTTGGTGCGATGCAACATGATACATTTCGGAGTTGATGTGTCCAGTGTCAGATTTGCGGCAGATTGATGTTGCAAACTGATGAACATTGTCCAGCCCCCAAAGAGACGTCATGAAAATCCACGAATACCAAGGCAAAGAAATTTTGCGCCAATTCGGTGTGCCCGTACCCCGCGGCATCCCGGCCTTTACAGTACAAGAGGCGGTGGAAGCCGCCCAAAAGCTCGGCGGCCCGGTGTGGGTCGTGAAGGCGCAGATTCACGCCGGTGGGCGTGGCAAAGGCGGCGGTGTCAAGGTTGCCAAGACCATAGATGACGTTAAGCGCATTGCCGGAGAAATCCTGGGCATGCAGCTCAAAACGCACCAGACTGGTCCTGAAGGCCAAAAGGTTCGCCGCCTCTACATTGAAGACGGCGCCGACATCAACAAAGAATATTACGTATCCATCGTGACCGACCGCGCCACACAAAAGCTGGCGTTCATCGCTTCCAGCGAAGGCGGTATGGACATTGAAGAAGTGGCGCATTCCACGCCTGAAAAGATCATCACCGAGTTCATCAACCCACTGACCGGTCTGAGTGCGGAGCAAGCCAAGAAGATTTCTGATGCCATCGGCATGCCTGCTGATTCCACCGCACAAGCTGTGGATATCTTCCAGAAGCTCTACAAGTGCTACATGGATACCGATGCGTCGCTGGTGGAAATCAACCCGCTGAACCGCGACAGCAAGGGTAATGTGATGGCGCTGGACGCCAAATTCAATTTCGACGCCAACGCACTGTTCCGCCACCCTGAAATCGTGGCTTACCGCGATTTGGATGAAGAAGACCCGGCCGAAGTGGAAGCCTCCAAATTCGATTTGGCCTACATCAGCCTGGACGGCAATATTGGCTGCCTGGTGAATGGTGCAGGTCTTGCCATGGCGACCATGGACACCATCAAGCTGTTTGGCGCCGAACCCGCCAACTTCCTGGACGTGGGCGGCGGTGCCACCCCCGAGAAGGTCACCGAAGCCTTCAAGATCATGCTGAAGAACACCAAGGTCAAAGCCATTCTGGTCAACATCTTTGGCGGCATCATGAAGTGTGACACCATTGCCACCGGCGTGATCACCGCCTGTAAGGCCGTGAACCTGAGCGTTCCGCTGGTCGTGCGCATGAAGGGCACCAATGAAGAACTGGGCAAAAAGATGCTGGCCGAAAGTGGCCTGCCCATCATCAGCGCAGATAGCATGGCCGAAGCGGCCCAAAAAATTGTGGCAGCGGTATCGAAGTAATTTGCAGGACAGGCTGCAGCAACGCGAAGCCGTGTCCTCAACCGATCAGGAAACATCATGTCGATTTTCATCAATAAAGACACCAAGGTCATCACCCAGGGCATTACCGGCAAGACCGGTCAATTCCACACGGAAAAGTGCCAGGAATATGCCAACGGAAAGAACTGTTTCGTTGCCGGAGTGAACCCCAAGAAGGCTGGAGAGTCGATCTTCAACATCCCAATCTACGCTTCCGTCAAGGAAGCTGCTTCGGAAACCGGCGCTACCGTATCCGTGATCTATGTGCCGCCCGCTGGCGCTGCGGCGGCCATCTGGGAGGCCGTGGAAGCGGATCTGGATTTGGCCATTTGCATTACCGAAGGCATCCCCGTCAAGGACATGTTGGAAGTGCGCAACCGCATGAAGGCCAAGGAAGCCGCTGGCGGCAAGAAGACCCTGTTGCTGGGACCCAACTGCCCCGGTCTCATCACGCCAGACGAAATCAAGATCGGCATCATGCCTGGCCACATTCACCGCAAAGGCCGTATCGGCGTGGTGAGCCGCTCTGGCACGCTGACGTACGAAGCCGTGGCGCAGTTGACTGAAATCGGTTTGGGCCAGTCTTCTGCCGTGGGCATTGGTGGTGACCCTATCAATGGCCTGAAGCACATCGATGTGATGCGCGCTTTCAACGACGATCCCGATACCGATGCCGTGATCATGATTGGCGAAATCGGCGGGCCAGACGAGGCCGAAGCCGCGCGCTGGTGTAAGCTGAATATGAAGAAGCCCATTGTTGGTTTCATTGCCGGTGTGACGGCCCCCGCCGGAAAGCGCATGGGCCACGCCGGTGCGCTGATATCTGGCGGTGCTGACACTGCCGAAGCCAAGCTTGCGGTGATGGAAGAGTGTGGCTTTACTGTCACCCGTAACCCGTCTGAAATGGCGAAGCTGCTCAAGGCCTTGCTCTAACAGTCTCCGAATCTGTCAGCGTATCAGGCGCTGGTTTTTCGAGCAGTCATAATGCTGGCCGGGTTTCCTAAGGGAAATCCGGTTTTTTCATTTTGTGGTGCAGTTTGTCATCTGCGCCTAAGCCCCAAGGAACTCCATGGAAGCATTCATGACCGCCAACTTCTGGCTCGCCGTGGGTCAGATCATCATGATCGACATCCTGCTGGGGGGAGACAACGCCGTGGTGATTGCTCTGGCGTGCCGCCAACTCCCCGCCCACTTGCGGCTCAAAGGCATACTGTGGGGAACTGCTGGCGCGATCGTGCTGCGGGTCGTTTTGATCGCATTTGCACTAACGCTTCTCCAGATTCCCTTCCTTAAGTTGGTCGGCGCCGCGCTGCTGCTGTGGATCGGCGTGAAACTGCTGGCGCCACAGGACGAAGATGGGCACGCCCATATCCAGAGCAGCGACAAGCTGTGGGCAGCAGTCAAGACGGTGATTGTGGCCGATCTGGTTATGAGCATTGATAACGTCATCGCGATTGCTGGCGCTGCCACGAGCGCTGGTGGCCAGCATCAGATGCCGCTGGTGATATTTGGTCTGCTTGTCAGTATCCCAATCATCATTTGGGGTAGCCAACTCGTTCTCAAGTTAATGGATCGCTTCCCCTTGATCATTACCGTTGGTGCTATGTTGTTGGGCTGGATCGCCGGAACAATGGCGCACAGTGACCCCGCACTGAAGGACTTCCTGCCACAAACCGCAGTGTGGACCTACAGCTTGGGAGTGGCCGGCGCATTGTTGGTTTTTCTGGTGGGGGCCCTGCTCAAACGCCGGGTTCAAGCAGCGGCTTGATCATTTTCGCAGCCCCGTCAAGCCAGCGCCGTGGCCGTGGCCGAGCGACGCGACATGACGTAAATCCAACTGACGTGAACATCTGCCTTGTCGGCTGCAACATCATGTGCTAAGGTCGCCATCTTCCCCGGCCTTGCCGTCGGGGTTCCGTTGTGGGTGGGTGCTGTCAATCAAGCGCAGCTGCATATAGGGGTAGGACTGGCACGTGGCGAAATCTTCTTTATCCAAATCGGGAAGCTTCTGGCGAACAGACTGGTTCGCCGGGGTGGCGATTGTGCTTGCTGTTGTGGTGCTACATCAGGCGACTGACGCCTTTGATGCCATGGAGCGGCGCTTTTACGATTTTGCGAGCACGAGTACGTCGCGTCAGCCGTCGGACCGTATCGCCGTAATTGCGATTGACGACCAAAGTATTGCCAACTTGGGTCGCTGGCCCTGGTCCCGTGACATCCATGCCAAGCTGATTGACAAGTTGGCGGCGGCGAAGGCAAAGACAATTGCGCAAACTACATTCTTTCTGGAGCCGCAAGTTGACCCGGGCCTGGCTTTCATTCGCAAAATGAAATTGGTGCTGACCAGTGCAACGGATAGCAGCGCCGCGAATGATCAACTCCAACAATTGGTTGCCGAAGCGGAAGTAGCGCTTGATACGGATGCAATCTTGGCCACCAGCCTCAAGTCTGCAGGCAATGTATTGTTGCCCTCTGTATACACTTTGGGCGAGCAGCAGGGCAAGCCTGACAACGTGCTCCCTGGGTTTGTCTTGAAGAGCATGATCGATGACCCGAATGGCTATTCAGTATCTGCCAATCGGGGGCAACAGCCGATCGAAGTCATTGGTATTTCCGCGGCAGGAATTGGGCATCTGAATCAGAGCTATGACAGTGATGGTTACGTCCGGCAAGAGCCGCTATTGGTGAACTATTTTGGTAAAGCAGTGCCTTCCATGGCGTTGCTGGCAGCCGCCGCCAGTCTCAACCTGACCCCTGCCGATATTCGGCTCAATGTTGGTGAATCCGTGCAAATCGGCAAGCTGAAGATCAAGACGGACACGTCAGCATTGATGTTGCCCCAGTTCTACAAAGCCAAAGAGGGGAAACCCGCCTTCACGGTTGATTCCTTTTATGACGTTTTGACAGACAAGATCCCGGCCTCCAAATATGCAGGGAAAATCGTCATTATTGGGGCAACGGCGGCCGGCGTTGGGGTTCAGTTTCCTGTGCCTGGCAATCCCGCGTTGTCCCCGGCGGAAACCATCGCCCATATTACCTCCAGCATTCTGAGTGAACACTTTATCGTTCAGCCGACTTGGGGCGTCTGGGCTTCTTTTGGCGCATTTCTGCTGGTTGCGGCGTACGTGATCGTTGCCCTGCCACGGCTCTCTGCTGGAATGGCGGCAATTGCAACGCTGGTACTGTTCATTGGTGCGTTGGCGCTGGAGTTCAGTTTGTTGTCGGCAAGTGCCACATGGATCAAGCTGGTCTTTCCTGCGACGGTGCTGGTTCTGGGGCACCTGGCCTTAACCACCAAACGCTTCCTGATGACCGAAGCGGGTAAGGTCAAGGCGGACGAAGAATCGGCAGAGACCAACCGAATGATGGGTCTGGCGCTGCAAGGGCAAGGTCAATTGGACATGGCGTTTGATCGTTTCCGCCGCGTGCCGATGGGCGAAGCTGTAATGGGCAACCTTTACAACCTGGCGATGGACTTTGAGCGCAAACGCCAGTTCAACAAAGCTGAAGCCGTCTACCAGCATATGGCGGCATTTGACAAGGACTACAAAGATATCAAGGCAAAGCTTAGCCGGGCCAAGAATCTCTCGGAGACGGTGATGCTGGGTGGTGGTGGTTCTCACCCCGGTGGCACCATGCTGCTCGACGGCGGTGCCGTCGAGAAACCCATGCTGGGTCGCTACCAGGTCGAAAAAGAACTCGGCAAGGGAGCGATGGGGGTTGTGTACTTGGGTAAAGACCCCAAAATCGGCCGGGTTGTGGCTATCAAAACCATGGCGTTGAGTCAGGAATTTGCTGGCGACGAATTGGTCGATGCCCGGGAGCGCTTCTTCAGGGAGGCTGAAACGGCCGGTCGACTTCAGCATCAAAACATCGTTACCATATTCGATGCCGGTGAAGAGCACGACCTGGCCTATATCGCGATGGAGTTCCTTAAGGGCAAAGACCTGGCGGACCATTGCAAAGGTGACCAATTGCTGCCGGTTCCGGTAGTTATCAGCATCGTGGCCCGAGTGGCGGAAGCGCTGGCATACGCGCACAAGCAGAATGTGGTGCACCGCGATATCAAGCCGGCCAACATCATGTATGAAACGGAGAGTGATACGGTCAAGGTGACGGACTTCGGCATTGCACGGATTACGGATTCCAGTAAAACCAAGACCGGACTGGTGCTGGGTACCCCAAGCTTCATGTCCCCTGAGCAGCTAGCGGGCAAGAAGGTCGACGGACGCTCAGATCTGTATTCACTGGGTGTCATGCTGTTCCAATTGTTAGCTGGCGTGTTGCCGTTCCGCGGTGACTCTATGTCTGAATTGATGTACAAGATTGCGAACGAAGAGGCCCCGGATATCCGTATCATTCGCCCCGATTTGCCCCAAGCCCTGGCCGACGTTGTGGCGTTATCCTTGAGCAAACGCCCGGAAACTCGCTACCAGACGGGGGACCAATTTGCCGTGGATCTGCGCAAGACCTTGAGTCAGGTTTTGGACAGTGGGGCAATGGGACAACCAGGCCGGTCCCTCGGCGGCAGCGGCGCCAGTGAGAGAACCGTAACTTTTTCTGCCACGGAAGCTGCCAGCCCTGACGAATTTCAAAGAACGAATGTGCTGAATGTTACGGACCTTGGACCGTCCGGCTCGGGCAATGGGTCAAATCCGGTGAAATAAGAGACAAATGAATTACCAATTTTGTGCAAAAACAGACCCTGGCCGGGCGCGCGACAACAACGAGGATGCTGTCGCTTACGACGAGTTGACATTGACCGCCGTGCTGGCTGACGGCATGGGTGGTTATAACGCCGGCGAAATCGCTAGCGGAATGGCGACAGCGTTTATCAAATCGGAGCTGAGTCGCTGGATCACCGAAGCGGGAACAAATGTCAAAGCCAAGGAAGTTCGGCGTGCCATGGAGATATGTGTCGACAATGCCAACCGGTCCATTTTCAACTCGGCCAACTCCAACTCACATTACGCTGGCATGGGGACCACCTTGATCGTCGGTGTTTTCAGGGAGGATAAGCTGGTACTTGGTCATATCGGAGATTCGCGTTGCTACCGTTTGCGGGAAGGTTCGTTTGAACAAATTACCAAAGATCATTCACTGTTGCAGGAACAGATGGACGCTGGGCTTATAACGGCGGAACAGGCAGCCACGTCCTCCATCAAGAACCTGGTGACCAGGGCATTGGGTGTTGACGAATCGGTCTTGCTTGAAGTCAATGAGCACACGATACAGGGCAGTGATTTGTATCTGATGTGCTCGGATGGGTTGTCGGATATGGTTAACGATGATGCAATCGCTAAAATTGTTGCATCAGAAGCAACATTGGACCAAAAAGCCAAGCAACTAATCGACGCGGCCAATGAAAATGGCGGAAGGGATAATATTTCCGTGTTGATGGTTGAATTGCATGAGGCGCCTGAAAAGCGCGGTTTAATCGCTCGGTGGCTGGGGAAATAATATGCAAATGGGCTTTCCAAATACAAATTACAGGAAAAGGAGTCGATCATGCCGAAAATGATCGTTTCGATCGATGAGGTCGTGATCAAAGAGGTGCAGCTGACCAAAGACAAGACCACTTTGGGGCGTAGGCCATATAACGACATCGTTATAGACAACCTTGCTGTGAGCGGTGAACATGCCGTTCTTCAAATGACTGGCAATGAAGTTGTTTTGGAGGACTTGAATAGCACCAACGGAACTTATTTGAACGGCAAAGCCATTAAGAAGCAGCAACTTCAAAATGGCGACAGCATTGAAATCGGCAAATACAAAATCAAGTTTGTCGGAGAAGGTGTTGCGGACAACTTTGACAAGACTATGGTCGTTAAGGCCCGCCCGGCTACAGCAGCTACACCCGCCCGCCCGGTAGCTGCCCCTGCGATGAACGGAGGTGACTCGCTGGGTATGGGGTCTTTCCATGCCGCCATCAAGGTCCTCTCAGGCGCGGCGTCTGGTCGGGAAGTGCCTTTAACAAAAGTTGTTACGACGATCGGCAAACCTGGTGTTGCAGTAGCGGCGATCACGCGGCGACAGCAAGGCTTTGTGGTCCACCATGTTGAAGGCGCGGGAAACCCCATGCTCAACGGGTCTCCAATCCGGGCAGAACCGGTCGCATTGAAGAACGGCGATCTGATTGAGTTGGCCGGCACGCAAATGCAATTTGTCCAGACCTGACGGTCTGCGCTATTTTGGCGGTGACCGTTGCGCGCCAATTTTCCGGGTGATGCAGCATGAAAATGATAGCAAAGCATTGGCAACGGATAGCGATCACCTTGATTCCGCTCGTGTTCGCCTTATTGCATGCAATGGACGTGACGCCGATCGGTGTCCTGCAGCGACTTGACGACATAATTTACGATGCGCGGTTGCGGGCAACGATGCCCAAGACGCTGGATGAACGTATCGTTATTGTCGACATTGACGAGAAAAGCCTGGCTGAAGTGGGTCGCTTCCCTTGGGGTCGAAACAAACTCGCGCAACTGGTCGATGTGCTTTTCGAAAAACAAAAAGTAGCATTGCTCGGCTTTGACATTGTTTTTGCCGAACCAGACGACAGTTCTGGTCTTAGCCGGTTAAACGACCTGGCACGCAATGAACTCAAGGACCAGCCTGGGTTTGCTGAACGGATCCGCCAGCTTCAATCGGAACTGGACTATGACGCGGTTTTTGCACGAAAGTTGGAAAAACGCCCGGTCATTTTGGGGTACTACTTCACCAGTGATCGTGATGGTCACACCGCTGGTACGCTGCCCACACCCGTCTTGTCAAACGCTGATCTCAAAGGTCGATTGGTACCTGCCTTCTCATGGACTGGATTTGGGGCAAATATAGAGAGTCTCGCCAAGGCGGCTCCGTTGGCCGGACACTTCAATCCAATTCCTGACCAGGATGGTGTTGTTCGTTCGCTACCCCTGTTAGCGGAATACAAGGGGGCCTACTATGAATCGCTGGCCCTTGCCATGTTTCGCCGATTATTCGGGTCCCCAACGGTGGTACCGGGATTTTCGGAAGAGCAAGGCATGTTGCGCAAGTTTCAGGCGTTGGAAAAAATTCTGCTTGTTGAGGGTAAGTCTTCCCTAAAGATCCCGGTAGACAAAAATGTTGCCACGCTCGTTCCGTACCGAGGACCCGGTGGAGTTAAGGGCGGGTCGTACCGGTATGTTTCGGCTGCTGACGTGTTGTTTGAACGTTTACCTCCTGGAAGTTTGCAAGATAAGATCATCTTGGTGGGGACGACTGCCCCTGGACTGAATGATCTTCGAGTAACACCCGTCGGGGAGGCCTATCCCGGGGTTGAATCCCACGCCAATGTGATTTCGGGTTGGCTAGACAACAAAGTGACGCTGAAGCCGGATTGGGCTTTGGGTTACGACGTGTTCATCCTGGTCATCGCAGGCTTGGCCTTGGCCATTGGTCTTCCGTTGTTGTCAGCGCCACGTGCGGTGCTGCTCAGCGTTGGGGTTCTGTCGACCGTGACTATCATCAATACGTGGCTTTACCTGTCGTTCGGGTTGGTCATGCCCTTGGCCGCTGCGATCGTAATGAACCTGACCGCGTTTTCGCTCAATATGAGTTACGGATATTTTGTCGAGACCCGATCAAAGCGGGAGTTGGCTCACCTGTTTGGCACTTATGTACCGCCAGAACTCGTCGATGAAATGGTAAAGGACCCCGCTGGCTACAGCATGAAGGCATCGAATCGAGAGCTGACGGTCATGTTTTGTGACATGCGCGGCTTCACAAAGATGTCGGAGCATATGGAGCCGACCCAACTTCAGGAGTTGTTGACAGGGGTGTTCAGCAAACTCACCAGCATTATCCGGGCCAATCGTGGGACGATCGACAAATACATGGGTGACTGTGTCATGGCATTTTGGGGCGCCCCGGTGGAAACCGCAGAACACGCCCATCTCGCAGTCAAAGCTGCGATGGAAATGGCCAGTGCAGTGCGCGAAATCAATATCGACCACCGGGCACGGGGGTTGCCGGAAATTGGTATCGGCATTGGACTCAACACCGGCATCATGTGTGTTGGCGACATGGGATCCGACATCCGGCAGGCCTACACCGTCATTGGCGATTCAGTGAACTTGGGGTCTCGTCTGGAAGGTCTTTCAAAAGAATACGGCGTCGATATTGTGGTGAGTGAGACCACACGTAAGTTGGCACCCGAATTCGCCTGGCAAGAACTGGACCGCGTTCGGGTCAAGGGCAAAGACGTGGCAGTGGCTATTTTCTGGCCGATGGCACCTGTCGCACAACTGAATGAGACCGCCACCAGCGAACTCAAGACCTGGGGGGCTCTCATCAAGGCGTATCGGGCTCAAAACTGGGACCAGGCGGACGTTCTATTGCTGAATCTAACCCGCATGAATGCCAAAAAGTTCCTGTACCAACTGTACGCAGAACGGGTAGCCTCCAGAAGGTCGCTCCCATTTGATCCAGAATGGGATGGCGCAACCAACTTTGTAACCAAATGAGGCTCCTGCTGTGAAAGTACGTGTATTGGGTTGCTCTGGGGCCATTGCCAAAGATTGCAGGACCACGTCGTTCCTGATCGATGGTGAAATCCTTGTGGATGCTGGCACAGGAGTAGGCGATCTGACGTTGGACGAAATGCGCGTAGTTGACCACGTGCTCTTGACCCATTCCCATCTGGACCACGTAGCGGCACTCCCTTTGATGGTCGACGCTATCGCTGCGCAACGCAAAGCGCCGCTCAAAATATACGCACTGGCGGGCACCATACAGGCTCTGCGTTCCCACATATTCAACAACGTCATCTGGCCTGATTTCTCACGCATTCCCACACCGGAGGCGCCGTTCGTCAGCTTCCATGAAATTCGTGTCGGCCAGACGTTTCAGCTCTCTGACAAATACATTGAGGTATTGCCAGCGGTCCATACGGTTCCGGCCGCCGGATTTGCCATTACGGCGGGCCGGGGCTGTTGGGTATTCACGGGTGACACCGAGCGCAACCAGGCCTTTTGGGATCGCATCAATCAATTGAACGTAGCCATGTTGGTCATTGAGACTGCATTCAGCAATCGGGAAAAAGACCTCGCGCGGCGAAGCCTGCATTTGTCACCCACGGTTTTGGCGAACGAGCTTGATTGCATCGCAAAAGGGAAGAACTACCCTATCTACATTACACATACCAAGCCGGCGGAAACCGAATTGATCATGGCGGAGGTTCAGCGTTTTGACCAGACATTTGGGCCCAACGTCACCCACGACATCCGCAGAATGCGCGCGGGTCAGGAGTTTGAAATATGAACGCCGTTGTATCGCCGGGGTCATCGGACAAAGCGACCGAACAGGCATTCTTTGAGTCCCAAAAGTTGCCCTCTCAAAAAAGGGGTATGACTTTCGAGGCCTTGTTCTACCGCCAACTGCACCACGTCACGGCGCGTATTCACGACACAGAAAACCTTGAGCAAATCATGCTGGAAGCCAGCCAGGACATATGTAAACTGCTCAACGCCGATCGCTTGACTCTGTACGCTGTGAATGACGACCAAACGGCGATCGTTTCCAAAATCAAGACCGGGCTCAACAGCAGCAGTGACCTGAAGCTGCCGATCTCGCCGCAGAGCATTGCGGGTTATGTCGCTTTCAGTCGCAAAGCGCTCAACATACCGGATGTGTATGACGATGAGGCTCTCAAACACGTGCATCCGTCGCTTGCTTTTCTGAAAGTGGTCGACAAGCGATCGGGTTATCGCACCAAACAAATGTTGGTGGCCCCCATTTTGGAGGGCAACATCCTGCATGGGGTGTTGCAGGTCATCAATAACAAGAGTGATGAACCATTTGGTGAGTTGGAGGTTGATGGCGTCTCCGAGTTGTGCAAAACCCTTGCTACAGCCATTCGCCAACGTGCCAAAGGGGCCACCGTGGCACAACGCCGCAAGGCCACGAAATATGACGCGCTGGTTGCAGATGGCTTGTTAACAGACGAGGAGTTAACCCAATGCATTCAGGACGCCCGAGCGGAAGGCAAGTCCGTCGAGCACTTGCTCATGGCCCAGTACAACGTCAAGCCTGCGCAAATTGGACCTTCGCTGGCAAAGTTCTTTGGTGTTCCCTACGAGCCCTTTAATAAAGGCCGCATCCGCATTGAGGTGTTGCACGGCGCGCTCAAACGCGAGTTTATTGAGGAGCAAGGCTGGGTTCCTTTGGAGGAGTCGCCCGAAGGCCTTGTGATTATGTGTGTTGACCCTGAAGCCGTTCGAGGTTCCAGGGTTGTGCCCCAGGTGTATCCGCGCATTGGAAAGTTTTCCTATCGGGTTACCACACAAACCGAGTTCGACGAAACCTTAGCGCAGCTATTTGGAACCCCGGAAGACAAAACCACGATTGAGAACTTCCTGGCGGGCATGGACGACGCGCCGCTCGAAGACACTGCCAGCGAAGACTCGCTGGAGTCGGCAGCGGCCGACAATGAGTTGGTCAAATTTGTCAACAAGGTCATCGTCGACGCCTACAACCAGAAGGCGTCCGACATTCACATCGAGCCCATGCCGGGCAAATTCAAGACGGGCATACGTTTTCGCATTGACGGGGGCCTAGTGCCCTATGTCGAAGTACCCTCGCACCTGCGACAAGCCATGGTCACCCGGCTCAAGATCATGTGTGACCTTGACATCTCTGAACGCAGAAAGCCGCAAGACGGAAAAATCAAGTTCAAGAAATACGGTCCCCTGGACATCGAATTGCGGGTCGCCACCATACCATCAGCCGGCGGTGTGGAAGATGTGGTGATGCGGATCTTGGCTGCGGGTGAGCCCATTCCGCTGGAGAAATTGGGTTTAACCCCGCACAACAAGGCCCGTCTCGAATCAACGGTGAGTAAACCCTATGGTTTGTTTTATGTCTGCGGCCCAACGGGTTCAGGCAAGACAACCACGCTGCACTCCATTCTCAAATTCCTCAATACGCCCGACACCAAGATCTGGACCGCGGAAGACCCGGTAGAAATCACCCAAAAAGGACTGCGTCAGGTTCAGATCAACAAGAAAGCGGGTATTGATTTTGCTTTGATCATGCGAGCGTTTTTGCGTGCAGACCCCGACATCATCATGGTCGGCGAGTCCCGCGACAAGGAAACCGTTTCAATGGGGGTTGAGGCTTCACTCACTGGTCACCTGGTGTTTTCCACTTTACACACCAATTCAGCACCTGAATCCATCACGCGCCTGATGGACATGGGCATGGACCCATTCAATTTTGCCGATGCGCTCTTGGGTATCCTGGCACAGCGGTTGGCAAAAAAACTATGCGACTGCAAGACATCCTATGTGCCTGACGCGGAAGAGTTTCGACTCTTTGTGGTCGAATACTCAGAGGAGTTGCGCCACTCCAAGGCCTGGAAAGCGGATTACGACGGTGAAAGCAAGAAGCTCGTTGACGGCTGGATAAAGACGTATGGTGAAGACGGGCACATCAAGCTTTACAAGGCAGTCGGGTGCGACAAGTGCAACAAGACTGGCTACAAGGGCCGCGTCGGACTGCACGAACTGTTGGTCGCCGATGACGGCGTCAAAAAACTCATTCAGGAGCGTGCCCGGGTTGCCGAATTGTTTGCCTCGGCAGTGGAAGGCGGCATGCGCACCCTGAAAATGGACGGCATGGAAAAGATCATGATGGGGCTGACGGATTTGAAGATGGTTCGACAAGTTTGTATCAAGTGACAATAAGTATGACAAATTTGTCAGCCACAGTGGCAAGAAGATCAAAAATTGCGGTGGAATAGTCCTGAATGTGGCGTTTCTGACGACATTTCATCGAATTTTTGAGCGAAAAATATCTGGCACGGAATCTGCAGTTCAGTATCGGCTTTCTTTTCTTAAACAAGGAGTTTTATATGAAGCATTCTCTGCAAAAGGGTTTTACCCTGATCGAACTGATGATCGTGGTCGCGATCATTGGTATTTTGGC
>ERZ724527.304-NODE-304-length-24747-cov-7.455532_pt1 | contig 24747 bp, 20 predicted proteins | sample MGYA00376060_ERZ724527 | MGnify/ENA primary metagenome ERZ724527 (study PRJEB28724, sample SAMN07190886) | activated sludge metagenome | isolation source: activated sludge of sewage treatment plant in Hong Hong | place: USA: Christiansburg, Virginia | collected...
TTCAAATTGAACGAGGCGTTACCGGGTTATGTAATGCCAGTTGTTGATCATGGCACACAAACGCAAATAGCAAAGCGACTATTTGAGGATGTACGCCGGATCACTTTTTAAGAATGACCGATGAACCGTGACCGAACAGCCCCTGATTGGCTGTGATACCGACTTTTGCATTTGGCACCTGACGCTCACCCGCTGTACCGCGCAACTGCCAGGTTAATTCGCAGATTTGTGCAAGTGCTTGTGCAGGCACTGCTTCACCAAAACAGGCCAGGCCACCCGATGGATTCACCGGCAAACGGCCGCCGAGTTTTGTCACACCATCGCGCACCAGTTTCGCCGCATCGCCACGCGCGCACAGCTGCAGATCTTCATACCAGTCCAGTTCCAACGCAGTCGACAAGTCATAGACTTCCGCAACAGAAACATCTTCCGGACCGATGCCTGCTTCAGCATACGCTTTCATCGGCAGCGCTGCGCGAAATGAATGCGCTTCCATTGCTACAGCAGAATCGGTGGCAATATCCGGCATTTCGATTACAGCAGAAGCAAATGTTGGCGTGACGGTAGAAATCGCTGCGACTTTTACTGCATCACTACGGCCCAGTTTTTTGGCATAGGCTTCAGAGCAGACAATAATAGCTGCAGCACCATCAGACGTTGCGCAAATATCCATCAAGCGCAGTGGGTCAGCCACCATTGCTGATGCAGCGACATCTTCTGCAGTAAATTTCTTTTTGTAGCGTGCATACGGATTGGTGAAACCGTGCTCGGCATTTTTTACTTTCACCTGTGCGAAATCAGCCAGCGTATCGCCGTAGATTTCCATGCGGCGACGCGCATACAACGCAAAATAGCTTGGGTTAGTGATGCCGAGGCGGAAACGAACCCAATCCGGATCTTCAGGCCTGTCACCGGGCGCCGGTTTCAGAAACCCTTTTGGCGTAGTATCGGAACCAATGACTAATGCCACTTCGCACTGGCCAGAAAGAATTTTTGCGCGAGCCGCCGCCAGCGCTTGCGAACCGGATGCACACGCCGCGTAAGACGTATTCACTTCCGCACCTTGCCAACCGAGCGCCTGTGCAAACGTTGCGCCGGCAACATAACCGGGATACCCACAACGCATCGTCGCCGCACCGGAAACAAACTGTACATCGCGCCAGTCAATGCCCGCATCTTTCAATGCAGCACGTGCAGCTACTACACCATATTCAACAAAGTTCTTGCCCCACTTTCCCCATGGATGCATGCCAACACCAAGAATCGCAATATCATTGCTCATGCAGACACTCCCACCGGCTTCCACTTCCATGTCATCTTGACTGACTGTTCATCTTCAAACAGTTTTTCGAGCACCAATTCAACATCCATGCCGGCTTTCAGTTGCGACACATCTACACCTTCCACAGCTTGACCAAGCACAATCATTTTTTCCTTTTCCAGTTCCACCGCAATAATTGCGTAAGGCACATAAGGATCAGCGGCAACATACGGCTCTGGTGGCTGGTAACAGGCATTAGTGAATGACCAGATTTTTCCAGTGCGCGACAATTGCACTTCATCGAACGCATCACTGTTACACGCAGGATTCTTGCAGAACAAGGACTGCTTCGGGAAATAATACGTGTTGCAGCTTTTGCATTGCGTGCCGATGAGATGCGGTTTTTCCGCATCCATCGTGAACCAGCCTTCAAGGGCGGGAACAATTGTTTTGCCAGTCATGCAATTTACCTTTAGTTGTCAACCCAGCGCTGTCGCGCGAATGTTGTGTGGATCTACCTGATTCAACAGTGCCAGTTGTTCTGCCGTGGGCAAAGCAGTGGTCGGGATGTTGGCAGGTACATACAATGGAAAACCGGTATTTTCCTGTACTTGTTCAACCGTCACGCCAGGATGCAGCGAACGGATACTGACCTGATGATCCGGACCGGTAAAATCCAGGATGCACAGGTTGGTAATGATCCAGCGGATATCCGCGACTTCTTCCAGCTTCCAGCCTTTTGCCAAACGCGCCGGGTTGTATCCGACAGAAGCCACCATGTCACACTCACCTTCCACAAACACTTTCTTGTTGTGGTTCGGTACGAAGAAAGAATTGGCATGGTTGATGGAGTTGCCGGGGAAACCGCGCACGCCAAGCATTTGTGCCTTCGGCTTCTTGTAGTCGGAACCGATCATGGAAATATTGGCCTGGCCGTAACGATCCACCTGCGTTGGGCCAACCATGGCGTGGCGCTTGCCGCCCCACACATTGTCAAAAATACGCGAGAATCCCATCCACGATTCATATTTCGGCTTGTAATCACCGCGCGGCCCGACTGGTACCGGCTCAGACACAATCCATGCTTCAGAATCCGTCATCATGATGTCGGGGTTGATACTTTTCATGCACAAAGAAGCAGCAAGACGCGGCACCACGCCGATACCCGTCGCCAATACTTCACCGTCATCTTTCCAAGCCTGTGCAGCTGCACAGATAATCAGGTCTACCAAACTGTGATCTGTCATGTTTGCTCTCCTGATTAAAATACTGGAAGTGGCAGTTTCTTGATTGCATCAAGGCCGCCCACTTTTTCGAGATATTCTTTTTCGCTGCACGCAATGTACTTATCAAAATACGCTTGCCAGCCGCCTTCTTCTTTCACAGAGCCGTTGTACTCTTTGAAATGTTTGGCATCGAAGCCGTACATCGGTGCGCAAGACGTTGGATGTGCACCGCCAGCAATATGCACAACGCCAGTCGTTTCACTACGCTCCCAGAAAACAAAACGTGCTTCGTCTGCGCTGTTCAATACGCTGGTGTCGACCAGCTCATCGCACGTCACAAAGGTTTTGTCTGATGCGCGGGCAAACAGGTCGTCCATGTAATGATCCGGTCCTTTGATCTGGCATACACCGCGTGCATCTGCACGATCAACATGCAACAACGCCGCATCCAGTTTGATGGCAGGCATCGCCACCCATTCTTTTCCATCGGCATAAGGCGACTGGATCAGTTTGATATCAGGATTGTGTTTCAACACGTCCGTGCCGAGGCCAATGCGGGTCGGGATAAACGGCACACGCATACCTGCCGCTTTCAAACCAAGCAGGAACATACCCTCATCGATTTCCATCGTTTCAATCGCGCCCTGCTGGCGCGCCTGACGGAAATACGGTTCCAGCGGAATAAAATCCAGCGACACGAAAGCGAAAATCACTTTCTTCACTTTGCCTGCAGCACACAACATGCCCACATCCGCACCGCCATAAGCGACGACAGTGAGGTCTTTCAGATTCGAGCGGAGGATTTCACGCACCAGCGCCATCGGTTTGCGGCGTGGACCCCAACCGCCAATGCCGATGGTCATGCCATCGCGCAGCTGGCTGACTACATCAGCCGCCGTCATGACTTTATTCATCGTTTGCTACCTTTTGATCGGATGACAGGAAATGGAAGGCAAATGGCCGTTCCGGAAAGCGGCGTGATACTACGTTCCGGAAGGGGCCACTGTCAATGCAAACTGCCGCAATCTTCTTCATAAAACCTTTAATAAACAGACAGTTATGCTAGTATGCTGCGAGAACAATCGCACCGCCCAGCCAAGAGGGATCCTTGATGAGCCATTGTGAAACACGTGAAGATGCCGAACGCGCTACCCGCGATATCCCGCAGTGGGAAAAAAGCCTGCTGGCAGCCGTTGAGCAGCATGGGTTCCTCGACACATGGGACAAGCATGTACTGGAGCTGGGACAACTCTACGCCAGCGGGCGTTTACCCACCTGGCGCGCTGTGCGCTTGCTCTTGCAAATGCTGCAACGTGACGAGCGCATCAACGAGCACCTGAAGCAGGCAAGCCAGGCAGAAAAGAAACGTATCCTGCGGGGATTGCGGCACAGGCTTCTGAATCCTGGCTGGTATAAGCGGGCGTTCAAAAAATTATCCAGTCGCTTGCAGTTACAACTCTCAAAAAATGCCGTTAAAGGTGTGACTGAATCTGATGGCAAACCAGTTGAAGTGCATCGACAACTGCGTTTTCGCAATTGGGGAGGCACTGTCGACCATACGCCCGCCTACACTTTTGTACCGCGCAGCAAACAGGGCGTGATGAATATTGTGCGCTGGGCAAAGTCCAACAACAAACGGGTGCGCGCTGCCGGTTATCGACACACCTGGACTTCCTTTTATGGCGCTAATGGCGACGTAACTGTTTCCATGCTGCCACTGGATGTGGCAGAACAGTTGCCCGCATTGCACCCGGATATTGACCCGGCCAACGATTTGCAGGGAATAAAAATAGTCGGCACCCTGAATGAAAATGGCAAGACAAAAGGGCTCTGTAAAATTGGCGCCAGCACATCAAATGAACAATTCAGACGCTGGTGTCTTGATCATCAGGGCGGCAACTGGCAATGGACCGTTCCACTTAATGTGATCATGGTTGAGATTACGTATGGCGGCAGCAATGCACCGATCTGCCATGGCGCTGGCTGGAAAAATGAAACCCTGTCAGATCTGGTCACTGAAATTGAATTTGTAAATGCCAATGGTGAACTGCAAATTGTCAATGATCCGCAACAATTGAAAGCTGCTGCTGGTTGCTTCGGCTTATTGGGCATTGTTACGTCGATCACACTGAAACTGGATCCTATGAGCTACGCAGTGATGCAGCCGAAAAAGAAACCGGTTGCTCTTTGTGTGCCGCCGCTTTCGCGCGGCGATGTGCCGGCAGAAGTGAACATGGAAGGCATCAGCGATGTGGATCTGCAGCAAGCGCAGCGTGAATTTGAACGCCAGTGCGAGCAAGGCTATTACGCCGAATGGTTCTGGTTTGTATTTGAAGAACAAGGCTGGATCAACTGCTGGAAAAACAACGGCAGCCGTGAACAAGCCATCGACTACCCTTCACCTGCAGAAACCTGGTTCCAGGAAATGCAGAATTACGTTGGTCAGCTGGTGCTGGATTTTGATTTGTTTGAATTATTGCCCGGCGATGTACAGGCAAAAATGCTTGCCAAAGCAGCGATGGCAGTGCTGCCCAGCGAGGAGAAAATTGTCACACCGCTGATTGACGCGCTGCATTTCCGCCGTGGTGTACAGAATATGCGCGTGCTGGATATTGAACTGGAAATCCCGATACCGGCACGCGAAGACGATGAAACCAAACCGGACTGGTCTGTTTGTCAACGCGCATGGTGGGATGCGATCCGACTGGTGTATGAGAGCGCCAAGGGAAGCGATGACACACCGATGCGCCTGACGCTTGAAATGCGGGTGATGGGAGGTTCTTCCATCCTGATGGCTCCGCAATATGGCAATACTCTCGGCACGTGCTCCATTGAAGTGCTGACACACTGCAATACACCCACTGCGGAATGGCAGGCGTTCAAACAAAAAATACTGGACGCATGGACTGCATATCGCGATGTAGAAGGAAACTTACTGAATGCCAGGCCGCACTGGGCAAAAGAGTGGGAAGGCCTGACTGTACACAACAATCCGGTGAAAGAATATTTGCGCGATACCGCGTATGTCGAGGTTATTCCTGCATTCAAATCACAGCTGAAAACTATAGCTGCCGCAGGTGGCGTTGATCTGCAAGACATGAAAAATCGTTTTGGTAACAAATTATTGTCTGACATCATTGACTGGAATTAAGGCAGAAAACCTATGCAGCGCAGAAAAGCCGGAATTATTGCAGTCGCCACTTTTCTGCTTTTCCTCCTGTCACCCTACTTGTATGCAGAACCTGTCCTCAATATCAATAACCGGACTGACCATTATTTACTCTCCAATATTCTGCAATACTTTGTCGACACAGATGCCAACAAGACACTGGATGAAGTGTTGGAAAACAGTGACGCATGGCAAACCAGCAACAGTGACACCATCAACCTCAGTTTCACTACAGCCGCGCTATGGACAAAACTGAACCTGCATAACGACACTGCCTTTACACAAGACATGTTGATGGTAATTGCCCAGCCATTACTGCTTGATATTGAGCTATACGAACAACAAGCCGATGGGGCGTGGCAGAAAAAATCATCTGGCCTTGACAAAGCCAATACCGGAAATAGCCTGCGGCACCGTTATCCCAATTTCTCTATCAGCCTGCAGGCAGGGCAGTCAAAAACCGTTGTATATCGCATTACTGCATCAAATCTTGTTTTCCCGCTATCCATATGGAAAAAAGATGCATTCGCGAAAAATGATCATGTCGACCAATATATCACCGGGTTTTACTACGGCATGCTGGCAGCTGTTGGCATCTATAACTTCCTGATGTTCTTTATCGTCAGGGAAAAATCCCATTTGTATTATGTTTTTTATCTGGCCTGCTTTATCAGCGCGATGGCCTGCATAGAAGGCGTAATCATGGAAAATCACGGCGCATGGGTTACGCGCCATGCATTACTGATTCTCTATGCATTGAATCATTTGATGTTGTTTTTTCTTTGCCTGTACTCATCGCATTTTCTCGATATACCCAAACTGTACCCACGACTTTATCAATGGATCAAACGAACTGCCGCTATCTGCCTTGTCACCATCCCCATTCCTTTTTTTATTGGCGTACATGGTTTTGATATTTTTCACACCATTCTGGCCAGCATTGTCTGCACACTGGTGCTGGCAGTGGGCACATACCTGCTTTTCAAGGGCAATCTCCTGGCTCGTTATTTCATGATTTCCTGGTCGATGCTGCTGGTCGGTGCGCTTATCTATGTATTAACCATTCTGGGCTTCCTGCCACACAACCACCTGACAGGCAATGCAATCCAGATCGGCTCTGTACTTGAAGCTATCCTGCAGTCATTGGGTCTGGCAGCAAAAATTGCGCAGCTGAAAAAAGAAAGCCTTGCTGCACACGAAGAAGCTTTGCAAATCCAGAAAAAATCCAACGCGCAACTGGAAGACAAGGTACGGGAACGCACGCATGCCCTTGAAGGCCTGACCGCCAAACTGGCCAAATACCTTTCACCGCAGGTTTACAGCTCTATATTCAGCGGGCAAAACGATGTGCGCGTTGAAACTAGACGCAAGAAGCTCACTATCTTTTTTTCTGACATCAAGGGTTTCACTGAGATGACCGACAACCTTGAATCGGAAGTGTTGAGCGGCCTGTTGAATAATTATCTTGATGAAATGGCACAAATTGCACTCCGGCACGGTGGCACTATCGACAAGTTTATTGGCGATGCGGTGATGGTGTTTTTTGGCGATCCGGAGACCTGCGGCGAAAAGGAAGATGCCATTGCCTGCGTGCGAATGGCGCTGGATATGCGCGACCGGATGGTCATGCTACGCGAGAAATGGAAAAACGAAGGCATCTATAAACCCTTGCGCATCCGCTGTGGCATTAACACCGGTTATTGCACTGTCGGGAATTTCGGTTGCGAGAGCCGTATGGATTACACCATTGTCGGGGGACAAGTGAATCTGGCCAGCCGACTGGAATCCAGCGCTGATCCTGACCAGATACTGATTTCACATGAAACCTATGCACTGGTAAAAGACGTGATCGCCTGCGCAGAAAAAGGTGAAATCACTGTCAAAGGGATTACGCGACCGATACAGACCTATCAGGTGCTGGACCTGCAGGAAAACATGCAAAACCGTGCTGCAGTCATTTCAGCACGCCATGATGGTTTTGTGGTGGATATCGATATGCACAAAACCAGCCGCAGACAGGTCATGGCTTACTTGCAGGGTTTACTGGATGATCTGGGCAAATAAAGCAGGTTACTGATCCGATGCATGCAAGGCGCAGGGCTGCTCCACTTGCAAGACTTGCAGTAAACGTCCATTGGCCAGAAGCCCCGCAATTACTGCGCTCAGATCAAATATTTCAGCACTGGAGAAATGTTTCTCCAGGCGCCGGAAGAACTCATCATCAATTTTTGTATGGTCCAGCAAAAACCTTTCGGCGTATTCGATGGCCATTTTTTCTTTTTCACTGAACCTGTCACTACTTCGCCAATCCCTGACTGCCTCATAAAATGCCTCATCAATACCGAGCGCCTGCAATTCAGGAAAACGGTATCCAAGACAAATCTGGCATTCATTGATCAAGGCAATGCGCATGCGGACGGCTTCACGTACACGCTTGTCCAGATTCGATTTTTCATAAATAGCTTCAGACAAGCCGGCGAGCGCCTTACCCAGCGCAGGGTGTAAACCGAACACCCTGTAACGCTCGGGCAGATCGCCTTCTGGCAGCGGTATGCGCGCCACGGGAAATTAAAACAACCCGGTCAGCAACAGCACACTGCCAACAAGCGCCAGCGCCAGCACTTCCCACGTCTTGCCGAGGTTAAACAGGCCGTAAAGGTATGACAGCGGCGGCAGGAATACGCTCATGAAGCCCCAGGCATAGTCCGCCTTGAAGGAAATAATGATCATGTACACCCAGCTGACCAGCAGCGTGGCCGCACCAAAGAAAACCAGTACAGAGGAAATGGGTTCCATAAAATACTCTCGAATGTCGGGGAAAGGAAAAATCCGCGCGCATTATAAGCAAGTCGGGAGAGAAAGGTCACGGCGTGCGGGCAATCGCCCAGATATGCACCTCCTCCACACCACCCGACTGCAACAATGCCGTGATTTCGTGGGCGGTGCTGCCAGTGGTCAGCACATCATCCACCAGCGCCACACTGCGATACGGCAAAGGCGCTTGCAGGGCAAACGCACCTGCCAGATTGCGCTGCCGCTGCTCCCTGTTGAGAGCCTGCTGGCTGGACGTGTATCGCTGGCGACGTAAGGCGGACGATACCGGTAACGCCAACCGCCGTGCCAGCACCTTGCCGATTTCACCACCTTGGTCAAAGCCCCGACTGCGCAACCGGCGCCAGTGCAATGGCACAGGCATCACACAGTCAGGCAAGGCCATCTGTCCTTTCTCGTAGTGGCGGGCAATAGCATCAGCAAGCCCTTGCGCCAGCCAATGGCCACAAGCCAGCTTGCCGCTGTGCTTGTAGCGGTTCAGCAATCCCGCCACCGGTTCTTCATACCGAAAAGCGCACAGTGCGTGCTGGAAAACGGGTGGTGCTTGCAAACACTCTCCGCAAAAATATCCGGCAGTGTGCATGGGTATTGCACAGCGAAGGCAGGCACAGGCATTCCACGGTAAATCCTGTTCGCAACCGCTGCACAGTGGTTTCAGGCCACGCACAGCGCCGTGACACAACAGGCAACTGGATGGCACACGTGAATCAAAAAATGAACGCAATGACGGCGTGAATAACATGGAAATCCTTTTCCACTGGATTGAAATACTGCTGCTATGGATTATCTGCCAACTTGAAATGCTGCCCTTCTTTTGCAGGGTCACCCGCATTGTCTGGCGTGCTGAATGCAACACCGCCAGACAGGATGCTTTCAACACTTTCTGTATTGATATCCACACCGGAAAATAATCCGGCTTCCACTTGTATACCGCTGGCATTCCAGAAATGGCTGTTATCGCGCACCAGCTGCACGTGCTGTGGCCAGATGTTGATATACACCTGCACGGCTTTGCCATCTGCAGACAATTCGCTACCCAACACTTCGCCCACTTTCACCTGACGATACAAAACCGGATCGCCCGTTTTCAATGAACCGAGTTGCGGCGTGGTTAACAATACATTCAGGCCAGTATCTCGTGCAGTGACAACCGGCTCCTGTTCGGTGACCGTAAACTCGCGCACCGGGTTGCCCTTGCCTGGACGCAGTTCCAGATAACTGCCCAGCAACGTATCCAGATGTGCTGTGCGTGCCAACCCCAATGCAGGCGTCACTTTCCAGAAACGGCTGCCACTATTCAGTAACGGCAGCGCATCATTTTTAAGTGCTGCTTCAGCATTCACACTTTTCAGGTCTTCACTCAATTGCAAGCGCGTAATTTCACCCAGCGGCAAGCCGCGATAACGAATCTCACTGCCGGTACTCAAGGCTTCCGCATTGGCTAACAGCAGTCGTACTGTTACACCTGCGTTACTGGCTTCATCTTTGCTGCTGAACAACAGAAAGCGATCACCCCTGCGTACAGCGGTCTTGCCTGCCTGCTGGTTTTTGTCTGCAAAACTGTCAAAGGCAATCCCGCCATCCACCATTTGCGCCAGCGAACCAACTCGCATGTTGACGCCGCCACCACCTACTTTGATATCCACCGCACCGCTGCGCCAGAAACGTGTGGAAGCATCAAGTAATTGACTATGCCCTTCTTCAATATTGACAAGGATCTGCACCAGTTTTCCGTTATCGCTATAACTCAATTCCTGCACGCTACCCACTTGCAAATCTTTATGCAAAACAGGCGCACCCACCTGAATTCCACCCGCTTCCGGCGCTTCCAACGTCAGGTAAGTGCCAGGCAAGCCACGGGATGCAACAGTTTTCGCAATACTTTCGCTGGCCTGCAGTGCAAACACGTCACCATCGTGCAATTCTTTTTTTCCTTTGATGGCTGGTGAATCAAAAGCGATTCCGCCTGCTATCAGCGCAGTCAGGGGCGCGCTTTGCATCTGGATACCTTTACGCAGGCTTGCATCAACACGCAATCCACTGACATTCCAGAAGCGGCTACTGTCGTTCACCAGATGGCGATATTCCGGTCTGATCAATATATGGGTGGCGATACCATTTTTTTCCAGCAACCGGTTTTCCACCGTGCCAACAACAAAATCATTAAAGTAGACAGGCGCACCAATCGGGACTGCAGCGGTGGGTGAAGTCAATTTCAGGTGCAGGCCGGGCGCACTGTAGTCCAGAGGATCAGGGCCGTTGGCCGCCACGAAATTGTGGTCATGTACCGGATTGCCCTGGTCGCTCGCTGCAAAAGCCAGGTAACTTCCGGATACCAGCGCATCCAGCCCGGTAATTCCTGCCGCTGACAGTTCCGGTTTTACCAACCAGAAGCGCGTCTTGTCGGTGATGAATGATTCAAAACGTGGATCAATACCGAAACGCCCATAAACAGCATCCTGTGTCTTGTCATACCAGACATCGCGCAACTTGCCGACGGCAATATTCTTGTACAACACCTTGGTGATGCCTTTGGTCAGGCCATCTGCAGAAGGAAACCGGACGTTTACAAATACACTGGTTTCAGCTGCTTCAAAATCTTCATAAAGATAAAACGCATCACTGTTCTCGCTGGCTGGTGCCGATGTATCAGGCTCTCCCATACTGACACCGCCTACCATCAGGCTCGCCAGCGAATCCGTCTCCAGCTTTATCCCACCGAGACCGGCTTCCAGCCGGACGCCACTGGCATTCCAGAACCGCGTATTCTTGCGTACCAGATGCGCATATTCCGGCAGGATATGCACACCGATGACAACGCCACTGCCATCTTCTGCCATTGCCGCAGATTGCACAGTTCCCACCTTGATCTGGCGATACGAGATCTGCGTTCCCACACCCACAGAACCCAGGCGGTCTGTCTTGAATGTGATATGCAAGCCCGGCACATACATCGGCAATGGGGGAGGCGTATCAAGCGCCACAAAGTGCTCGGCATATTCACCACTCATTTTTTTGCCGGGTAACTGGACGCCGATATAGTTACCAGACAGCAGTGTGTTTAAACCGGTTATCCCTCCCAGTGTTACCTGCGGCTGCACAAGCCAGAACTCGGTTTCCTTGGGGATGCCTTCAAACCGGTTGTATATCCGTTTATCGATCTGCACGGTGACAATCACACCAGAAAGATCGTCCTTGCCTCTCGTGCTTTTTACAACGCCCAGCACCATGCCTTTGTACTGCACCTGCGTCTGGTTCGGCACAATGCCTTCCGCGCTCTCGAACTCGATAGTGATTTCCGGCCCCATGTCCAGCAGGCTGCGCCACACCAGCCATACCCCGACCAGCAAAGCAATAAATGGCAGTACCCAGATGGGGGCGATATGGCGTTTCTGTGACACAGTAGGGCGAGACACGGGAATATCATTCATGGCGAGCCACCATCGCAGCAATTAAGTTTATTTGATGTATTCACGAACAAAAATACAGGCATCCTGCACCCAGTTATTCAGCACGGGTTTCATCTCTTCAACGGTCACCCTGGTCTTTGGATCAGCCACCATGCCGCCCATGCCCGAGCGGACAGATTTGGCCATGACTTTCTTGCTCTGGCTGTCTAACAGGCGTGACTCCAGATACACAACGAACCCGTGCTCAGGCGGAATAGTGGCTGGCGAGGCATCGGTAAAAATCATCGCCACGGGTAAATTTTTTGTGGCCGATGCACTGTCACTGGTGCCTTTTACACCGGTGATAGCCGCATCCCAACGCAAGACACCTGGTCCAGGCTGCTCCACAATTTTCAATTCACGGCCTACTTCCTGTTTTGCCTGCTTCGCCAGATATTGCACCACCTCCAGCATACGACCCTTGGACACTTTTGCCAGCAATGGCGGTCTCGGATAAAACCCTACTGGATCGATAATGATGGAGTGGTATTTCCCTTTCTTCAAATCCGGGCTGATCCAACGCAAACTCGTGCCGCCCGTCGGGGTGCGGGTTTCTTTCATGTCATCGTATCTTGCGAAGTAGCCAGAGTATGGCGGCGGTTTGGTCGCATCCGGTTTTTTTGCTGTCTCTTTTACAGCAGTTGCCTGCACATCTGTGTCGCTGTCTTTGCCAAGCATTTTATCGATAGCGGCACAGCCACCCAAGGCTATCATCATGCTGGCGGCACACAGTAAGGCGATCAATGGCTTCATTAACATTTTCCTGGTGAGTGAAATGGATCGTAGGTGGCATTCTACCGATACGCATTGGAAAAGCTTGATATTTCTGGCTCAGGCATCCTGGTCAGCCACATCCCAGATGAGCCGTGGATCAAAACTCATCGAGGACAGCATCGTTAAAATAACGGCAGCGCCAAAGGCAACGATGCCCATGCCCGGCTCAACGGACGCTGTTTGCCCGAGGCGCACCAGCCCTACCATCACCGTTACCACAAACACATCCAGCATGGACCAGCGCCCGAGAAACTCGACAATACGAAACATGACCGTGCGCCGACGCGTACTCATCTTCCAGCGAAACTGCACAGACAGCAGCAGGATAATGATGCAGGCAATTTTACCAAGCGGCACCACAAAACTGGCGATAAACACCACCGCTGCAATCGCATAGATACCGTGATGCACCAGCAACGCCACACCACCGATAATCGTTGACGGCTCACCCCGGTTGAACAACAGGATGTTCATCATCGGCAACGTGTTAGCAGGAATCAGCAACAGCATAGCCAGCACAAGGAAAAACCAGCTGATAGCCAGACTATAGGGTTTGCGAATATGCACGGCTGCACCACACCGCCTGCAATGCACACCATGCAACGCAGGGCACGGTTGCAACAAGTGGCAGGCCTTGCACAAACCAAAACCCAGACTGGCGGCAGTCACCGTGTTTGATGGCAAAAAACTGTTCACCGTATACTCTCCGGATTCGTTTCACCCAAGCTGAAACGTCTGGCCCATGGATTGGCAGTCATACCGTGCAGGACAACACTCAGCAGAATAGTGCAGATCACCGTTGCAGCAAGCTGCTCCCTGACTATCAGCGTATGCTGCAAAACAATCACAACAAACACAATACTGGCAAGCCCGCGAGGCCCGAACCAACCAATAAACAGGCGCGTCTCTATCGCCATGCCAGAACCGATAAGGCTGATCCAGACAGGAATCATGCGCAGGAAGGTGAGACTGGCGATTGCATATGCCCATGACTGCCACGTGAAGTAGGGCCATGCTTTTGCAATAACCACCGCACCAAATACCAGCCAGACCATCACGGATAAAAGATCGCCGTAATTTTCATTGCTTTGCAGGTAAGCGTGTTTGTGTTTTCCCAGCAGGTGTCCCGAGACCAGGCCACACACAAATGCCGCGATAAATCCGCTGCCGCCAATCCATTGCGCCAGCGAAAAACTGAGCACAGCCAGGCCCGGCATAATCAACGGTTTCCACAATGGCAAATTCCATGCATGCCGGAGAGCAAAACGTACCAACACAGCAGTTGTAAGTGCAAGGCACACGCCAGCCAACAGCCCTATACCGATTTCTTCAGCGATCAAAGTCAGGGCCAGCGCCAATGTCCCCTGATGCAATTCTTCTGGCACCAGAAGCGCCAGCAGCAGAAACAATACGGGCACACAGATGCCGTCATTGAGGCCACTTTCTACATTCAGGCTCTCACGAATCGATGCAGGAATAACGGGATTGCTGACAACGGCTTTGCCCAGCGCTGCATCGGTGGGCGCCAGGATAGTGGCAAGAATAGCGGCTTCCAGCCAGGGCATATCGTCGAACAACAGCAGGGCGAATACCCAGCCCGATAACAGGCACAACGGTAAGCCTATGAGCAGCAAACGCAGTGGCAACCCGTTGTTGGCACGCAGCACAGCCATATTGGCTTTCGCTGCATCCGTAAACAGCACAATCGCCAATGTCAATTCAGCCAGCAAGCGCAAACCAGGACCATCGACCGACAAATGCAATACATCCAGTACCGCAGGCCCCAATAGCACACCAACGGAAAGAAACATCAATGGACCGTTAACAAGACGTGACTCAAACCGGCCGGCAAAAATGCTGTACAGCAGCAGGAAACCAGCGATCAATGTCAGGTTCTGGTAAATCATTCTGCAACAGGCGGTTTCAATTGGGTTGACCATCCGCCGCCAAGCGTACGGTACAAATCTGCCATGGCAGTGAATTCAGCACCACGCAACTCTGCCAACTGCAATTCTGCATCAAAGAGCCGCTGATCCACTATCAGGATATCCAGATAACTGGATAACCCGCCGTCATACCGCGCGCGCGCCAGATCTGATGCATCCTGCAATGCCACTACCATCTTTTCAATTTCTTCCCGTGCTGCACGAAATTTTTCAATCGCGACGATGGCATCAGCCGTTTCACGAAAACTGTTTTGTACCGCCTTCTGGTATTGCGCCAACGCTTGCTGGAATTGGGCCTGCGCAGCTTCATAGTTGAAACGGATCGCGCCTCCTTTGAACAGCGGTTGCAACAAATTGCCGCCTGCTGACCATATAGCCGCATCACCGCGACCCAGGTCATTGAAATCACGGCTCAAACCGCCTGTCGTGCCAGTGATGCCGATCGAAGGAAAAAACAACGCCTTCGCTGCGCCCACATCGGCATTCGCTGCCACCATGTCCTGTTCTGCTTGCAATATATCCGGACGACGATCCAGCAGCTGTAATGGTAAGCCTACAGGCAACAAAGGCGGCATGGATTGCGCGGTCAATGTCTGCCCACGTTTGACCGGGCCGGGATTACGTCCGAGTAACAAATTGATACGGTTTTCCTGTACGGCAATACGGCGTTCAAATTCCGGGATGCGCGATGCGGTGAATGCCCGGTTGGCCTCAGCCTGATCCACTTCCAGCCGGTTAGAACTGCCACCATCCAGTCGCTCACGATAAAGGTCAACTTGCTTTGTATTGGCTACCAACGTGCGTTTTGCAATGTCCAGTTCCAGATCATATTGGCGCAGTTTGAAATATGCACTGGCAATATCACTAACCAGTGTCACGGTGACACCGCGTCGCCCTTCTTCAGTGGCCAACCAGCGGGCGAGCGCTGCTTCATCATTGCGGCGCAAACGGCCAAACAGATCCAGCTCCCAGGAAATCTGTAAACCCGCATCCCAATTGCGAAATGTATCATCTGATGCGGTATTGGCGGGATCCGATAACTTCGATGCATTGTTAGCGTTGTAGCCGATACCAGCGCCGACTTGTGGAAACATGGCACCACGCGTTACACCAGCCAGCGCGCGATACTGGTCAACACGCGCAGCCGCAATACGCAGATCGTGATTATTGGCAAGCCCGTCATTGATTAGCTGTATCAGGACGGGATCCTTGAATACTTGCCACCATGCAGTATCGGCCAGTGAAACTGTTGATACTGGATCTGGTTTTTCTCCACGAAACAGATCGGGAATATCCAGCGTCGGACGTTGGTAGTCCGGCCCTACTGTGCAACCGGCAACGCTTATTGTGACAGCCATTGCCAGACACTTGAGCGACAATAATTTTCCTGGTTGGCGCATCATTGTCAGTGATCTCCCTTGCTGCTGGAACGCGACACCAGTTTCTCGATAACCACAAACAATACCGGCACCAGACAAATCCCGAGCACAGTGGCCACTGACATACCGGCAAATACCGTCATGCCCATCACCTTGCGTGCTTCAGCACCAGCACCGCTCGCCGTTAGCAATGGCACCACACCCAGGATAAAAGCAAACGCTGTCATCAGTATCGGCCGCAAACGCAACTTCGCACCTTCCAGTGCGGCAGGAATAATGTCCATCCCCTCTTCGCGTTTCATTTTTGCAAACTCGACAATCAGGATCGCATTTTTTGCAGCCAGTCCAATCAGCATGATCAGCCCGATTTGCGCAAACACATTGTTAACGTAACTGGTGCTGAAATGTCGCGCGAGCCACAATCCAAGGAATGCGCCGAATGCCGCAAATGGCGTGCCGAGAATCACCGAAAATGGCAATGCCCAACTTTCGTATTGCGCAGCAAGAATCAGGAACACCATCAACATCGCAAACACAAATACAATACCCGCCGTGCCTTCTGCACGTTTTTCCTGAAACGATGTATCCGCCCATTCATACGCCATATCGGGCGGCAACACATCTGCTGCCACTTCTTCCAATGCCTTGAGTGCATCAGCAGAACTGTAACCCGGTGCGGGCACGCCCCCCAGCTCGGCAGAACGGAACAGATTGAACCGGTTTGTGTATTCCGGGCCGGAAATCGGTTTGCTTTTCACCAGCGTGTCGAGCGGCACCATGTCGCCGGTGGTTTTACTGCGCACAAAAAACAGTGATAGGTCACTGATATTGCGCCTGAATTCCGGCTCAGCTTGCGCGTACACCTTGTACACACGCCCGAAACGGTTGAAGTCATTAATGTAGGAGCTACCCAGCAATGACCCGAGTGTGGTGTTGACATCTTCCAGCGCGACACCCAGCTTCAATGCTTTCTCGCGATCAATGTCGACATAAATCTGTGGCACATTACTACTGAATAGCGTGTAGATGCGTCCGATTTCAGGACGCTTCTGCGCAGCCTGGATAAACAGCCGCGCCTGTTGCGACAAATATTCCGGCGCATTACCTGAACGGTCTTGCAGCATCATCGTAAAACCTGCACCTGTACCAAGGCCGGGAATAGGCGGCGGACCAAATGCCATTGCCATCGCGCCTGGTACTTCTTTTGCCATGGCGCCGTTGATAGCCGCCACCACACCACTGGCGTGGGATGCTGGGGTATCGCGTTCACCCCACGGTTTTAGCGAAACAAAAAAGAACGCCGTGTTTGATGCAGTCGACCCTGTGAGCAGCGAAAACCCCGTTACGGTAGTAAAGGTATCAATATGCGGATTGGCCGCCAGAATTCCTTCTATTTTTTGCGCGACGCGATCTGTACGCTCGAGTGACGATGCATCCGGCAACTGCACATTCAGCAGGATAAACCCCTGGTCTTCTTCCGGCACGAAGCCACCGGGAATCCGGTTAGCCAGCAACACAGTCAATCCAACAACAATGCCTATAAAAATCATACTGCGCATGGATTTTCGAATCAGGATAGAAACAAAGCCAACATAGCCGCCGGTGAAACGATCAAAATAACGATTGAAGCCTTCATAAAACGGCGTGAGAAAATGCCGCTTGCCATCTGCCGGTTTCAACAGCATCGCCGCCAGTGCAGGGCTCAGCGTTAACGCATTAAGCGCGGAAAACAGAACCGAAATGGCGATGGTGATGGCAAACTGCTGGTACAACAGGCCGGTGATGCCGCTGATAAAAGCCACCGGCACAAACACCGCCGTCAACACCAGTGCAATCGCCACCACAGGGCCAGACACTTCTTCCATCGCCTTGACTGTCGCGTCTTTCGGCGACATGCCTTTCTCGATGTGATGCATGACCGCTTCCACCACGACAATCGCATCATCCACCACAATCCCGATGGCCAGTACCAGGCCGAGCAACGAGAGCACGTTGACAGAAAAACCCAGCAGGGGAAATATCATGAATGTGCCAATCAACGACACAGGTACTGTGAGCAAGGGAATCAACGTGGCGCGCCAGTTTTGCAGAAAAACGAATACAACAATCAACACGAGCACAATAGCTTCGACTAACGTATGCAAAATTTCTTCAATGCCAGCGCTGATGGGCAGCGACGTATCCAGCGTGATCTGGTATTCGAGGTCTGCAGGAAAACGCCGCTTGGCGTCTTCCATGACCTTGCGGATATTTTCAACCGTTGCCAATGCGTTTGTGCCCGGCATCTGGTACACCACAATCGTCGCAGCCGGTTTGCCATTGAGTCGACTCATCTGGTTGTATAACTGCACACCCAGATCTACCCGTGCGACATCTTTCAGCAGCACCTGTGAACCGTCGGCATTGGAACGCACTACAATGTTTTCAAAGTCTTCTGCTTTAAGCAAACGCCCTTGTGTGCGTACGGTATACGTAAACTCGGTTCCCGCTGCCGCTGGCGGCCCACCAATTTGCCCAGCCGGCGACAACTGGTTCTGCGCTTTTACTGCATTCACGAGATCCGGTACTGTCAAACCCAGTTTGGCAATACGGTCTGGGTTCACCCAGATACGCATCGCGTAATCACTGCCGCCAAACAGCGTGACATCGCCCACGCCACGGGTGCGCGCCAATGCGTCATTGATATTGATCGCCGCGTAATTGGAAAGGAAATTTTTATCGTACGTGCCATTGGGTGAACTCAACGACACCAGCACCAGTGGAAATGACAGGGATTTCTTGACCGACACACCGTATTCTTTTACCGATTGTGGCAGTGACGGCATCGCTTGCGACAAACGGTTTTGTGTCAACACGTTGCTCATGTCGAGATCTGTACCCACCTCGAATGACACGGCCAGTTTGAGTGTGCCGTCATTGGCATTGGTGGATTTCATGTAGATGGAATTATCAACGCCGTTGATTTTTTGTTCGATTGGCGTGGCAACAGACGCTTCAACGTCGGTCGCCGATGCGCCAACAAATGTAGTGGTGACCAACACTTGTGGCGGCACAATATCGGGGTACTGCGCCATTGGTAATCCACTCAGCGCAACAAGGCCCAGTATCACCATGACAATGGACAGGACGATCGCCACAATCGGGCGATTAACGAAGAAGCGGGCCATCATGTCTGCAATCTCCGCAGTTTATTGTTTGGCAGACGATGTTGCCGATAATGCATCGATAGTGGTGAGCGATGGATTCACCGTCACACCATCACGCACGCGCTGCAAACCCTCCGCCACAATCTGTTCACCGGGCTGAAGACCTTCTGCGATCACCCAGAGATTATCAATGCGCGGCCCGACTTTCACACTGCGCAGCGATACCTTGTTATCCGTCCCCACAACGGCCACCTGAAAAAATCCCTGTATTTCATTGACGGCACGTTGCGGCACTAACAGGGCTGACGGTATTTTTTCAACCAGGAGACGCACGCGGCCGTACTGGCCCGGCCGGATCAACCGGTCGGGGTTGGCAAAGTTAAATTGCAGCGCCAGCGTGCCGGTCTGTGTATCCACCGCGCGCTCCACAGCATCAAACGTGCCTTTATGCGGATAGACAGAACCGTCTGCCAGTTGGAGCTCGATGTCAGATTCCTGATCAGCCGGACGCGGCCCACGCTTCGCCAGTTTGAGGTATTCCGCTTCACTGATACCTACACGAAACACGATGGGGTCTACTTGCGATACGGTAGTCAGCAGCGTGCTTTCACCACGCCCCACCAGGTTGCCAGCCTTCACCTGCGTGATGCCGACAATGCCATCAATAGGCGACGTAATCGTGGTGTAGCCGAGATTGAGGGTGGCGAGCTCCACCTGCGCTTTGGCAGCGTCAAATGCAGCCAATGCATTGTCCAGTTCCTGACGGCTGACCGCCTGCTTGGCGGCCAGCGGGCGCAAACGGTTTACGTCCGTGGTGGCCTTGGTCAACCGCGCCTGCACAGTCGCCAGGTCTGCCTGCAAGGATTTCGGGTCAATCTGGTACAGCGGCGCATCTTTTTTAACGAATGCACCGTCCGTGAAGTTGACGGATTGCAGATACCCTTCCACACGGGCACGGATCTCCACATCCTGCTTGCCTTGCGCCTGCCCCACCAGTTCCAGATACACAGGGACATCACGCTGGACAGGCGTCACCACTACCACGTCGGGAACCACTGCTGCTTTCTCCGGCGCTTTGCCGCAGCTTGCCAGTACAACCAGCGACAGCACAGCCATCAGTGGATATATTTTGTAACGTTGGTTGTTAATCATGGATGATCCAGCAACTTGTGAAAGAAATATTTATGGCATACAAAGAGGCGACCTTCGAAGGTCGCCTCTTCTATATCTACTGCTGATCTTCTATTTGACACGCTTCTGTTCGTTTTCTAACGCCTTGGCCATGATGTCTTCGTAAATGTGCACAGACTTGCTGACAATATCCATGTACTCGGGAAACTTGGCTGCATACTGACGATTCTCGACACTGTCCTTGAATACGCGTTCTAGGAATTCTATATCGAAGTCTGTCAGGCATTCGCCTTTGTCAACACGCTCCTTGATTTCCAGTGCGCGCGGCAACCGCTCTTTCGTAAAGCGCTCGAGCAGCGCCTGCATCGTACCCATATCGTCCTGGCTGTGCATGGCGTACTCCTGACTTATTTATTCATCGCCTTGTTAATTTTCTTCAGCTGCGCCTGATAGTCTGAGTCAGAAATCAATTTCTTCTCATGCGCTTCATTGAGCTGCAACAACTGCTCAGGATAGTTTGGCGCTTGCTGTACAACTGTTGTTGTTTCGTCATCATCGCTGCTACTGCTGCTACTGCTACGGCTGCTGGCGCTGAAAGAGCAGCCTGATATTAAAGCAGTAGACAGCAAGATGGCTGACATGGCGTAACGGGTGTGAGGCAACTTTTTCATACATACTCCTTTGGTAATGGACAGGTTTTTAACGGTTCTCAAAACGGTTGTAATCAAGAATAGCACCGGTTACTGGCTCTTGCTGCACATAATCCCTCTGCAATGCATCGCTGAATGCCCAGAAATCGGGGCTGGTACGCCGGACGCCAAAATCATTGAGCAGCGCGGTGTAACCTGCCTCGCCCTGCATGCCTGCTACCTGATCAACAAATGTGCCTAGCGACGCTGTAGTTGTCCTGAAAAACGCGTTCGGGTAAGCGCCGATAATACCCGGGACAACCGTGAGATTATCTTCAGCAGGCCGGCGACGCTCGGCATTGTCCAGCAGCTGGGAAATATTGCTGTAGCTCTTGTTGTGCAGGATAGTGAAATACCGCCATTTTCCTGCAGCAGCATCAACCCGCAGAATGCTGACTTCAGGGAATTCAGACAACCCTGCGCCATTCACTTTCTGCAAACGTGCAATGTACTGGCGGATTTTCTTATCATCCACCTGTTGCAGGCTGAAATCCTGCGATACATTCTTGCCAATATGCGCCGCCAGAAGATCATACAATTCTTGCTGCGGATTATTGGTACGGAAACGGATATCGGCTTCTGCCAGGTAATCAAAATGATCCCCGAACAGATATTCCTTCACATCGTCGCGCGCGCCGCGATACCAGAAATCCACAATCGGCTTGCGTGATGCAACCGGTAGCAAGGAGAGGAAGTTTGACTCCCCTTCCATGCGAAGGAAATCCATATACAGACGGGTGTTGAGCTGATGCCCCAGGCTGCCATAGACATCAAAGCCCGCTACCAGCAAGTAATAAATACGTTCAAGAAGCGCATAGCTGACCAGCCATGCTGTTTCCGGCGGAGGGCCTACCAGGCCTTTAACCACTGAAGCGCTGTCAGCATGGCGAAAAATAGTCAGTGCTGCGTTGTCGTTACTGTTACCGCCGTTCCAGACAAAATCCACTGTTGCCTTGTGTGATTCCGCCAGATTTTTTTCCATGTACTGCGCTTTTGCCTTGAGGTAGTTTTTCTGCAGCTTGGAATATTTCAACCAGTCCAGCACGCCGGCATTGCTCTGGTCTTCTCCTGGCAAGCGCAGGTTCTTGCTCTCTTTTACAAGGAATTCATTATTATCTTTTGAGGAAATTTCATCCGGATTCACAAAGAACACCCAGAAATGGTCTTCAATGACACCCAGCGCCACTTGTCCACGACACACAGGCCCCTTGATAAAGGTATCAACAATGAACTGCGCCTCATCAAGCAGGAAGCGATAGCGTGAATCGACGGGCAAGTCAGAAAATGCCACGAAAGGGTTACCAGCCACATCGGGGGCATATGATGGCAATACACTCACGTCGTAATCTGCATTCACAAACCAGGCGGTCCACTTTTGCATACGCGCTGCATTGAGCGCATAAGGCATATGTGTTTTTTCGACTGCCGTTCCTTCATCAAAACGGATCCGGTACCAGAATTCAGATAAACCCGGATCGTCATACGGCCTGCGTGTGGGAATTTCCTCAATAGGTTCGCCGGGTGGCGTAGAAGAACGTACCAGACGAAAAAAATATCGGCTATTTGCCTTGATAGTTATTGCTTCATCAAAATACAGGTGCGACAGGTACAAATGTTCGTAGATGTATCTACTGGCCAATTTTTGCTTTAAAGAAGCACCATTAAAAAAAGTTTCCCATAACGCAACCTGTTTTTTGACAGTTGCGGGCAACGCCGGTGTGGCGGCTACCGGCGATCCTGCTGCCAGCCATTCTTCCATGATGGCGAATTCACTGTCTGATAATCCAGGTAATCCATACGGCATACCCCAGGCTGGATGGTCTTTTTCAAATGCATCCATTTTCTCTATTGCAGGGCAGCTCTGCTCCCTGTCCAGCGAAAAAGTAAATACGCCAGGATCAAGCACAGGCTGTTCTGGCAGAGGATGTTTCCGTTTCAGGTCAAGCAACCTGTACAACACACTGCCTTGCAAATTTGCTTCGCGTGAATTGTCACGCTCATTCAACACCGGGTGAAAATCTTTTTTTCTCCACTCTTCCGGGGTGTGCGCATCAACAAAGAGGCGGCTGGGTTCGGCTGCACGCAAGCGATTGCTATACACCAGTTCCGCATTGGCACCACGGGCAATGCCGTCCCATGAAGTGAGATTTTGCTGGCACGGCGCATCGTAGCAACCATGACACACTGTGCAACGCTGCTCCAGCAGTGGACGCACGTCATGCCAGTATTCCGGCGCACCGTTTTGAGGCGCAGTGGGCGTGTTGTACCGTGAAGGGTCTGCCGTACCGAACCGCTCATCCAGCTGGTGCATGATGACCGGCGTACAACCAATCAGTATCGCCAGCAGGAATAAAAAAACTGCTTTTTTCTTGTATATAAAAGACAGTAATGGATGCCTGCTCTTCGTGACTATACTCATGGGCAACTCAGGGTAGATTCAATTGCCGACAGAATAATGCATACTGGCATTTCGTAATAGTGGAGCATCCAGATGGGAAATATCCGCCAGATACTGGTATCGGTTGCGGTGCTGTGTGCAGGTTTAGCCGGCTGCGCAGGCAACGACAATGCACTGCCCAACACCAACGTATTCAGGCCAACACCGCTGCAATCCAGCAGCAATGGCATGCTGTATATCTATCGCCCGGAGGCATCCACACCCGGGGTAGCCAAACCCTTGCGCTTCAGTTATCCGGAAGTGCTGGTGGATGACCGGAGCGTCGGGGTCATCGAATACAACCGCTACTTGTCTGTAGAGCTCCCGCCTGGCCAGCACAAGATACGGCTGACCGGATTAACAGAGAAAGCAAAGGACTGGGAGACAAGGGATATTTATCAGGTTGTCACCATTACACCGGGCGATTCTGTATTCCGGAGGTTCAAAATCGAATTTGATCTGGACAACATGAATCTGTTTCAACCCAAATCCCAGTACCGGATATTCCTGACACCGGTTGATGCCAATGATGCTATTTATGAAATTCGTTACACAAGGCCGATGAAATAACAATACATGAATTAACAATACATGTATTAACAACACCATATAAAGCGCGCACCAATGTTTAAACTCTTCTCCAGTATTTTTGGTTTACCTGACAAAGAACAGGGCACTGCCATCCCTGAATCCCTGCTCAAGGCAGCCATTGAGCGCGCACTGGATGGCACGGATCCACGCATGCGCATCTTGCCCGGTTATGCAAAAACCTTGCGCGAACCAGTTATCCATGCCATCGAACATGTAATTGCAATGGTAGATGCATTGCCTCCGGCTGTACCCGCGTCAAAAGAAGGGCGTGACACCTCTGCCGTACTCGGCGCTGTGTTTACGTCCACCCCACGCATGAAACAGATTCTTGATTCAGACAGCACATTACGTGAATACCTGTCGTCAGAGACGGACAAGAATGGCTGCACAACAGGGTTGCTGGTGGTGGAGCGCAATGAAAAGCGTGGTTTCGGGTATGCCGTTGTCGATGACCAACTGATGAATGATGTACAACAGATCACTGTCAGTTTTGATGAGCATAGACTGGTAGATCTCTCCACCAACGAAGAAGAAACCCGTCGCCTGCTCAGGCGCCGCGCCTTCGACTATCTGCTGTCGATAGCGCTGGCGCATGTCACCGAACAGCAAGATGAACGCGAAAAACTGACCCAGCAGCGCGCCTTGTTGCGAGTGAAACTCGACATCCTGCAAAAAGGTGGCAGCGGTTTTTCACGCGACATGGGCGTACAGGATCGC
>ERZ724527.305-NODE-305-length-24745-cov-6.428068_pt1 | contig 24745 bp, 21 predicted proteins | sample MGYA00376060_ERZ724527 | MGnify/ENA primary metagenome ERZ724527 (study PRJEB28724, sample SAMN07190886) | activated sludge metagenome | isolation source: activated sludge of sewage treatment plant in Hong Hong | place: USA: Christiansburg, Virginia | collected...
TGCGCCGGGCTTCCACCGTGCCGATGCCGAAGATGGCAGGGCTGAGTTTGCCCTCCTGTGCCGAGGTGACTGTTACCCGAATTGGCGCCAGCGGACCGGTGCGTAGCGCAACAAAGGCCAGTGCGGCGACCAACACCACGGCCAGAGCGCTGATGCCGATTCTGCGTAGCAAGAGAGGGTGTTGGTTCATGGAGTGCTTTCTGTGGGGGGTATGGCGCTGCGTGCAATGCCCCGCAGGTAAATGGTGAAAACGCCAGGGGCCTGCGCGGCCATGGCCTGGACCTGACCGCTGACCAAGGATTGCATGACCAGGCCCTGCACCGCGCCCAGAAACAGCACCACCGCAGATGGCAGATCGGTGCCGGGCAGCAGCAGGTTTTGCATTTGGGCGCGCTGCAACAAGCCCATCACCAGCATGCGGTACTGTTGCATCAGGTCGCGCACACGGGCCTTGAGCGCTGTGTCCTGCGCGTGCTGCAACTCTTGAAATATCACCCGTGGCACACCAGGGTGTTCCATGACGAAATCCACATGGGCCGCAAAGATGGCCTGCAGCGCGTGGAGGGGTGGCAGGGGGTGATCGCCGTGCCCTGCGGCAGCGCTTAGAAGCCGGGCAAGCAGGCTATCCGTGGTCCAGTCCAGCACGGCCAGCCAGATCGCTTCCTTGTTGGCAAAGTGCCGAAAGACCGCCCCTTGTGTGATGCCAACCGCGCGCGCGAGATCCGCGGTGGTGATGTCCGCAGGGCTGCGTTGCGCAGCCAGTTGCAGTGCGGCCATCACCAAGCCGGCTTGACGGCTATCGGTTGTTTGCCTGGAGCGCTGGGTAATTAATTCCATACTAGCTTAAGTAATTGATTGATTACTTCAGTGTACTGCCTTTTTGAGAAGGTGCTCCAGGTGGTGTGTGCGCCGCGTTGTAAGTCGCCGTAGTGGTTGCCATGACACAATCTTGTGTGCGTCCTATCCAAGGGCGTGAAGCCTATTGGTATCTGTAGACCATGATCCCCATCAAGACTGAATCCGCCTGGAAAGGCACCTCCAATTGCCGCACCTGCGGAATACGGGACATGGTCTTGTTTGCGGATCTGACCGAAGACGATTTCAAGATGATCCACGCGCCGGTGGATGATCTGGAGTTTGGGGTAGGGGCTTCGCTGTTCCAGGAGGGGGCCTCCGCGCTGGGCATTTTCACCTTGCGTGCGGGGATGCTCAAACTGGTCCGCAATTCAGCCGACGGGCGCCAACGCATCGTCCGGGTGCTGCGCCCCGGCGATGTGGCGGGGCTGGAGGCGCTGGCGCATGCCCATTACGACTCGGATGCCGTGGCACTCACCGAAGTCTCGGTATGCCGGGTCCCACTGGCGGTGATTCACACTTTGCAGGCCCAGTCGCCCCGACTGCACCAGAAGCTGATGGAAAAGTGGTCGGGTGCGCTCAAGGATGCAGACGATTGGCTGGTCGACATCAATTTCGGGACGGCCCGCACGCGGGTGAGCAACTTTGTGCTCAAGATGCGCGGCGCACTGGATACGCAAACGGTCACCCTCTTCGCGCGGGAAGACATGGGCTCCATGATGGATCTGAAAATGGAAACCGTCAGCCGTGAAATCAGCGCGCTGGTGCGCGACGGTGTGTTAGCGCAGCTGGACAAGCACGGACGCGTGTACCGGATCCTGAACCTGCAGCAGCTACAGGCGGCCTGACGCCTGGCCTGAGGCTGGGCTTACTTGCCAGCGCGGGCCGCGCTGGCGGCGTCTTCTTCCATCTTGCGTTTGAAGAAGCGCAGAAAGAACACCCCCATGCCCAGCATGAAGACAATACCGCTGATGCTCATCAGCCCATAGTCAGTGGAAAACAGATCGTTGAGAAGTTTCATGGTGCAACCTTGAAGTGGTGGACGCAGTGTGCCGCGCCATGGCTCGCTCGGTCTTGATCTATATCACTGGGTCTGATTTTCTGGCTTCAGTCACCAAGCGGTTTGAGGGCTTCCAGCCGTGCCTTCAGGAAGCCGCCCGTGCCGTAGCGGGTGACGCGGCTGTAAAACCGGTCGGTCAAGCGCTTGACCATGGCCGAGTAGTCGTCAATCAGCGGCGGCAGGATGCTGCAGGTGTCGTAGTTGACGACGACCGCCACCCGTTGCCCCAGGGGCTCCAGCAGGGCGGTGAGGTGCTGTTCGATATCGGCGATGTCGCTGGCCTGGTCGACCGCCAGGCCTTCAAAATTGATGAACAGCAGGCGGTGCTCGCGGTCCAGTTCGAACCGCTGGGCCAGTGGCGTCGCCAACAGCCGTTCGCGCAGTCCCATGCCCTCGTCGGCAAACAGCGCGGCGTCCATCAGGCGCAGTTGCGGGCTGATGGCGGGCATGAAGTCCATGTGGGCCAGCACGTCGCGCTCCAGATCGATGCCCGGGGCAATCTCGATCAATTCCAGGCTCCCTTGCGCACCGTCCGCCTTGAGCTGGAATACACAGCGTTCGGTGACGTACAGCACGCGCTGGCCGCGCTTAAGGGCCTCGCGGCCGCTGAAGGTGCGGTGCTCGACGGTTTTCAAGAACTTGCGGGTACTGCCTTCGCTGCGAATATGTAAGCGGCCTTCGTGCAATCGCACGTCGAGTCCGCCGGTGGTAAAGGTGCCGACCAGCACCACGGTCTTGGCGTTCTGGCTGATATTGATGAAGCCTCCCGCACCCGCCAGACGCGGCCCGAACTTGCTGACGTTGAGGTTGCCTTGGGCATCGGCCTGCGCCAGGCCCAGCACGGCGATATCCAGTCCGCCGCCATCATAAAAATCAAACTGGTTGGGCTGGTCGATCACGGCATGGGCGTTGACCGCGGCGCCAAAGCTCATGCCGCTGGCGGGAATGCCGCCAATGACGCCAGGCTCTGCCGTCAGCGTCACCAGGTCGATGATCTTTTCTTCGGCCGCGACGCTGGCCACGCCCTCGGGCATGCCAATGCCGAGGTTGACCACGCTGTTGGGTCGCAGCTCCAGCGCGGCGCGGCGGGCGATCACCTTGCGTTCGCACAGGGGCATGGCGGCCAAGGAATCCTGCGGCACCCGGATCTCACCGGAATAGGCCGGGTTGTACTGTTCGGAGAAGGTTTGCATGTGGTGTGCTGGCTCGGTGGCCAGCACCACGGCGTCGACCAGGATGCCGGGCACTTTCACCATGCGCGGGTGCAGCGTGCCGCGCTCGGCAATGCGTTCCACCTGGGCAATGACGATACCGCCCGAGTTGCGTGCCGCCATGGCGATCGCCAGTGCCTCCAGTGTCAGCGCTTCGCGCTCCATGGTCAGGTTGCCATCGGGGTCGGCGGTGGTGGCGCGGATGATGCCGACCGAGATGGGGAAGGCCTTGTAGAACAGGAATTCCTTGCCATCGACCTCCATCAGGCGCACCAGGTCCTCGGTCGTGCAGGCATTGATCTTGCCGCCGCCCCAGCGGGGGTCGACAAAGGTATCAATGCCGACATGGGTCAGCGTGCCGGGCTTGCCGGCGGCGATGTCGCGAAACAAATGCGCGATCACGCCCTGCGGCAGGTTGTAGGCTTCAATCGCATTGGCCATGGCCAGCTTTTGCAGGGCCGGCACCAGGCCCCAGTGCCCACCCACAACGCGCTTGACCATACCCGCATGGCCCAGGTGGTTGAGCCCCCGGCTGGCACCGTCGCCCTGGCCCGCGGCGTACACCAGGGTCAGGTTGCTGGGCGAACCAGTTCCGGTTTCGGCTTGTGCGTCCAGAAACCGCTGTTCCAGTGCCACCGCGACCGTTTCCGCAAAGCCAATGCCGACAAAGCCGCCAGTGGCTACTGTGTCGCCGTCGTGAATGAGCCGCACGGCCTCGGCGGCACTGACGACTTTGTTGCGCTGCGCACCTTGCGGGGCGTTGTCTTTGAAGAGGGTGTGCATCGGTGCTTCCGGTCAAGGCGGTGGAGGCTGTGATGCTAATGGCAGGGACCTAGTCCCGTCTATGGGGATTTGCCACCCTGTTCAGGCCCCCGTCAGCTATCGATGGCGCAGTGCGTCCGCCAGTTTGAGGTGGATGCCACCAAAGCCGCCGTTGCTCATGCACAGGATGTGGTCGCCGGCTTGCACCTGCTCCAGCACCTGGGCTATCACCGCGTCGACGCTGGCGGCCACGTAGGCCCGCGTGCCCATGCTGGACAGGGCTTCTGCTGCGTCCCAGTCCAAACCGCCCGCATGGCAAAAGGCCAGATCGGCCTCTTCCAGGCTCCACGGAAGTTGCGACTTGACCGCGCCCAGTTTCATGGTGTTGCTGCGGGGCTCGAACACCGCCAGTATCCGCGCCGCGCCGACTTGCCGGCGCAAGCCATTGATGGTGGTGTGGATGGCGGTCGGGTGGTGGGCAAAGTCATCGTAAATGGTGACCGGCGCAGCGGCAGCGGCGCCTGGATGTGGTCCATGCCAGGGAACGCTGGCGCGGACCTCCATGCGGCGCTTGACGTTTTCGAAGTGGCGCAACGCCTGCGCGGCAGTCTCGGGTGCCACACCCACATGCTCAGCCGCGGCGATGGCAGCCAACGCGTTGAGCTGGTTGTGCACGCCGCCGAGCGACCATTCGACCCGGGCCACCACATCGCCGCTCCGCAGGACGTCAAAGGCGTGGGGCGCGCCAACAGCTGTGAAGTCACTGACCGCGCTGCCAAAGCTGCGCACCTCGCTCCAGCAGCCCTGGTGCAGCACGCGCGCCAGGCTTTCCTCCAGTCCATTGACCACGATCCGGCCGGATGCCGGCACGGTGCGCACCAGGTGGTGGAACTGCCGTTCAATGGCGGCCAGGTTGTCAAAGATGTCGGCGTGGTCGAACTCTAGGTTGTTCAGCACCACCGTGCGCGGGCGGTAGTGCACAAACTTGCTGCGCTTGTCGAAGAACGCTGTGTCGTATTCATCCGCCTCAATAACGAATAACGCAAGGTTGTGCGGCAGCGGGCTCTGCGCAGGTAAAGGAGGAGCCCGCATAGCGGGCGGGGGACACGGAGCAGAGTCCGTTGCCGCACAGCCGCCGCCCAGGCGCGCAGAGACGCCGAAATTCAGCGGGACGCCGCCCACCAGGAAGCCGGGTTGCAGACCGGCGCTCTCAAGAATCCAGGTCAGCATGGCCGTGGTCGTGGTCTTGCCATGGGTTCCGGCCACGGACAGTACATGGCGACCTTGCAGCACGTGCTCGGCCAGCCACTGCGGGCCACTGGTGTACGGGGCGCCGGCGTCCAGAATGGCCTCCATCAGCGGGAACTTGGGTGTGCCATTGGGCAGCCGCGCCCGGCTCACGACATTCCCGACCACATACATATCCGGGTTGAGGGTCATTTGGTCGGCGCCAAAGCCCTCGATCAACTCGATGCCTAGGGCGCGCAATTGGTCGCTCATTGGCGGATACACGCCAGCGTCACAACCCGTCACCCGGTGCCCGGCCTCCCGCGCGAGCGCCGCCAATCCACCCATGAAAGTGCCGCAAATGCCAAGGATATGAATATGCATGCGCGCATTCTATGGGGTGGTCCGGTGCAAAATGCGCCTATGGAAACGCTGAAAGAGGAAGTCGCCGCCGTTGCCGCGCGCATGGTCGTGGAGGAGGGCTTGGAATACGGCGCGGCCAAGCGGCGGGCCGTCAAACTCATGGGCTTGTCGTCGCGCACCGCCCTGCCGGACAATGACTGCCTGGAGACGGCCGTCGAAGACTACATTGCCCTTTTTTGTGCGGAGACACAGCCCGCGGAGTTGCGCGCGCTGCGAACCCTGGCACTGACCTGGATGGAGCGGCTGGAGTCATTTCGGCCCTATATCACCGGGGCTGTCTGGCATGGAACCGCCACACGCCATTCAGACATTTATCTGCAGTTGTTTTGTGATGACTCCAAATCAGCAGAAATAGGTCTGATTGATATGCGTGTGCAATATGAAGCCCGATCGGTGACGGGTTTCAAGGGCGAGTCCGTTGACGCCCTGAGTGTGCAGGCCCTTTGTGCGGAACTGGGATTGTTTGTGGGCGTGCATCTGCTCATCTACGATTTTGATGACCTGCGAGGTGGCATGCGGGCCGATGGGCGCGGACGGCGGCCGCGCGGAGATGTGGCAGCCCTGCGCAGTTTGTTGCATGATAGAGCGCCATGAACCCGCCCCATCACGACGTCCCCAGTTCGCCACCCCCCACTGAGCCAGTCAATCGTCGCCTGTTGCTCGGTGCAACTGCGGCGACGGCGGCACTACTGGGCTTAGGTGCTGCCTGGTGGCGGACGCAACCACCGGAGTTGCCGGCTGCAGCGCCTGCGGTCGAGGGGTTCTGGTCTATGCAGTGGGATACGCCGCAGGGCGGCACTGTGGCCATGCGGGCGTTTCAGGGGCGTCCCCTGCTGGTAAATTTTTGGGCCACGTGGTGCGCGCCTTGTATCGACGAATTGCCATTAATTAACGACTTCTATCGTCAAAATAGGGAAAATGGTTGGCAAGTTCTGGGGCTGGCGATCGATAAACTGGCCCCGGTGCAGGCTTTCCTGCAAAAAATGCCACTGGATTTTCCAGTGGGAATGGCGGGGTTGTCTGGTGCCGAACTGGGGCGCGGGTTGGGAAATCTGGCCGGGGGATTGCCATTTTCCGTCGCGCTGGGCAGTGATGGATTGGTTGCGCAACGCAAGCTGGGTCGTCTGAATACCCAGGATCTGGCCGGTTGGCTTCGACTAAAATGAGACCTTAGCCTACGGCTTGGCCCGGTCCGGGGCTGCATGAAGCTTGTTCCGCCAAAGTGCATGCCGTTGAATTTGTTGACAAATATCCGAACTTATAAAGATTTGTCGACAAATGGAGTATTTTTGCGGTAAATTCGCCCCCTACTAAATAACGGTTGTTGGAGATGACATGGATTTACGCAAACTCAAAACATTGATTGACCTGGTGTCGGACTCCAATGTGTCGGAGCTGGAGATCACTGAGGCCGAAGGCAAGGTTCGCATCGTTAAAGGTGGCGGTGGCGTGGTGCACAGCTATGCGCCTGCTCCGGTTTATGCGCCCCCAGCGACTCCTGCTGCGGTTGCGTCCGGACCGGCCCCCGTTGCTGCGCCAGCACCGGCCGAAGTGGCCGCTGGTCATACGGTCAAGTCTCCCATGGTCGGTACCTTCTACCGCTCGTCGTCCCCAGGCGCCAAGGCCTATGTGGAAATCGGCGCGGTGGTCAAGGAAGGAGAGACCATCTGCATCATCGAGGCCATGAAGATCCTCAACGAGATTGAAGCGGACAAATCCGGCACCATTACCCGCATTCTGTGCGACAACGGACAAGCCGTTGAATATGGTCAGCCATTGTTCATTATTGAGTAAGTCTGGCGTCCAACATTCCCATGTTCAAAAAAATCCTGATCGCCAACCGTGGCGAGATTGCGCTGCGAATCCAGCGTGCCTGTCGCGAGCTGGGCATCAAGGCGGTGATGGTTTACTCCGAAGCCGACCGCGACGCGAAATACATCAAATTGGCGGATGAAGCGGTGTGCATTGGACCCGCCCAGTCCGCGCAGAGTTACCTGAATGTCCCGGCCATTATTTCGGCGGCGGAAGTCACCGATGCTGAGGCCATCCATCCCGGCTATGGCTTTCTGAGCGAAAACGCCGACTTTGCCGAGCGCGTGGAGAAGAGCGGATTCCAGTTTATTGGCCCGACCCCCGAGTCAATTCGCATCATGGGCGACAAGGTGTCGGCCAAGCAGGCGATGATCCGCGCCGGGGTTCCCTGTGTTCCCGGTTCCGAGGGCGAACTGCCCGATGACCCCGCGCTGATCCGTCGAATCGCCAAGGCGGTGGGCTACCCAGTCATCATCAAGGCGGCGGGCGGTGGCGGTGGGCGCGGCATGCGCGTGGTGCACACCGAGGCGGCCCTGATCAACGCGGTCGCCATGACCAAAGCCGAAGCCGGTGCTGCGTTTGGCAACCCTGCGGTCTATATGGAGAAGTTTCTCCAGAATCCACGGCACGTGGAAATCCAGATTCTGGCCGATAAGCACAAAAACGCGGTTTACCTGGGGGAGCGCGATTGCTCCATGCAGCGTCGCCACCAGAAGATTCTGGAAGAAGCACCTGCACCGGGCATCAACCGCAAGTTGATTGAGCGGGTTGGGGAGCGGTGTGTCGCAGCTTGCAAGAAAATTGGATACCGCGGCGCCGGAACCTTTGAGTTCCTGTACGAAGACGGAGAGTTCTATTTCATCGAGATGAACACACGGGTGCAGGTGGAGCATCCCGTGACGGAGATGGTGACCGGCATCGATATCGTGCGCACGCAGATCATGGTCGCGGCGGGTGAAAAACTGCCCTTTACGCAGCGGCAGATTGAAGTCCGCGGCCACGCCATCGAGTGCCGCATCAATGCGGAGGATCCGTACAAATTCACACCATCCCCGGGTCGTGTGACCACGTGGCATGCACCCGGCGGACCGGGCGTGCGTGTCGATTCGCACGTCTACACCAACTATTTCGTACCGCCCAATTACGACTCGATGGTGGGCAAGATCATCGTGCACGGTGATACGCGTGAGCAGGCCATGGCGCGCATGCGCACGGCGTTGGCCGAAACCGTGGTCGAGGGGATCAATACCAATATTGCCCTGCACCGCGAGCTCATGGTGGACGCCAAGTTCATGACCGGTGGCACCAACATCCACTACCTTGAGCAGTGGCTGGACCAGCGCAAACGCTGATCACTGTGGCCATGTTCGAGCTGATCCTAATGTGCCCGGAAGACCGGGTCGAGCGTGTGAGCGACGCGCTGGACGCGCTGGATGCCTTGAGCGTCAGCGTCGAAGACGCAGATGCGCAAACCGATGCCGAACAGGCCCTGTTTGGCGAGCCCGGTATGCCACCACCGAAAGAGGGCTGGCAACGCTCCCGGGTGACAGCGCTTTTTGCCGACGAGCCGCTGGCACTGAGTGCCGCGGACTTGTTGAAAGCGCAGGACTTTTTTGACGGTTGCCGGATATTGGCGCTGTCTGCCGTGCCCGATCAGGATTGGGTGCGGTTGACCCAATCACAGTTCACGCCAGTAGAAATAACGCCAGAGTTCTGGATTGTTCCCACCTGGCATGAGCCGCCTGCCGCTGCGCGGCAGGTCATTCGCCTGGACCCTGGTCTTGCCTTTGGTACCGGCACGCATCCCACCACACGCATGTGTTTGCGCTGGATTGCAACCCACCCGGTTGCAGGCCGGGTGTTGGACTACGGCTGTGGATCCGGCATTCTGGCCATCGGGGCGGCAAAGTTTGGCGCCGCGGAAGTCGTTGCGGTGGATATCGACACTGCGGCCATACAGTCCACTGAGTTGAATGCCGCAGCCAATGGGGTGGTGTTGACGGCCGGTATGCCTGAACGCGCCCAAGGCGTCTACCAATTGGTGTTGGCAAACATTCTGGCCACGCCGCTGAAGGTGCTGGCGCCTTTGCTGTGTGCCCACGTGGCGGGTGCAGGGCGCCTAGTCTTGGCGGGCATATTGGAGCGCCAGGCTGAAGAACTGATGGAGGCGTATGCGCCGCACTGTCAATTGGCTGTGGCCGACCGTGAGGACGGGTGGATTTTGATGACCGCGTCCCTGTAGACGTGCACATCGGGTCTCTACAATGGCACGTTGATGAGCCTGATCACCCGATGCCCTGCCTGCACCACGATGTTCAAGGTCGTGCCGGACCAGCTCCGCGTGTCGGACGGTTGGGTACGATGTGGCCAATGCAACGAGGTCTTTGACGCCAATGCCAATCTGCAGGATGCAGCCGGTGAGGCACTGAAACCAGTCGTTCCCGAACCTCCAGCGGTTCACACGGGGTCTGTGGCACACGAGGCTGCAGTCGAAGCTGACGAGGTGATCAAGACCAGTGATGTACCCCAGGCCGGACCATTTCTGGCGGTGAATCCGCGCGCCCTGCACATTGAACTGCAAGATTCGGTGGGTGAAGCGGCGGAATTAGAGGAGCCGCTAGCCAGGCCAGTGCCGAGTGCAGCACCAAAGGCAATTCCCGCTGAGCCGCTATTGTCCCCGCAGCAGGATGTGCCCGTGCATTCCTTCATGCACAAGGCCCGCTCGCCGTCGCGGTGGGCCCAGACCTGGGTGCGCGCCACCCTGTCGTTTGCGGCCCTGGGATTGGGGGCCACTTTGCTTCTGCAAGTCGTCGTCCAGGAACGGGATCGGATAGTTGCTGTGGAACCGTTGGCCAAGCGCTATCTCGATCCCTTGTGCGAGATCGTGAACTGCAGAATTGAACCCTTACGGCAAATCGAATCGGTCGTCATCGACAGTTCATCCTTTACCAAGGTTCGAGCGGATGTGTACCGATTGAGTGTCACATTGAAGAATGCTGCGCAAACACCTGTGGCGACACCCGATCTGGAACTGACACTGACAGACATGCAGGATCAGGCGGTTGTGCGGCGGGTGTTCGCTGCGGCCGACTTTTCAAAGCAGCACGTTGCCATGGATTCAGGCGCTGAGATGGTGGTCACACTGCCGGTTGCCGTCAAGCTCAATGCCGGGAACGAGAGGGTATCTGGCTACCGGTTGCTGTCCTTTTATCCATAAAAAAGCCCGGAATCTTGCGATACCGGGCTTTGACTGCCGACAACAAACGGTTTAAGGTTTGTTGGCAGTTGGGAATGGCCAAGCAGCCTGCGGGTTCAGAGTCGTCTGAGCAGCAGGCGCAGCGGGTGCCGTCGCTGCTTTGGCAGCGGGTGCTTTCGCGGCTTTCTTCGCAGCCGGCTTTTTGGCTGCCTTTTTAGCTGCGGGCTTTTTCGCTACGGCCGCTTTTTTGGCGACAGCTGCTTTCTTGGCGGGAGCCTTTTTGGCTGCTGCCTTTTTAGCGGGAGCGGCTTTCTTGGCTGGGGCTGCCTTTTTGGCTGCTGCCTTTTTAGCGGGAGCGGCTTTCTTGGCTGGGGCTGCCTTTTTGGCTGCTACCTTTTTAGCGGGAGCGGCTTTTTTGGCTGGGGCTGCCTTTTTGGCTGCTACCTTTTTAGCGGGAGCGGCCTTCTTGGCTGGGGCTGCTTTTTTAGCAGCTACTTTTTTCGCTGGTGCAGCTTTCTTCGCTGGTGCAGCTTTCTTTGCGGGAGCGGCCTTTTTTGCGGCCGGTTTTTTTGCAGTTGCCATGATTTTCTCCTTGATCAATTTACAAAGAGCACTTCTTGCTTGTTGGTTTGCAGGAAGTGATTCATGTGGTTGGGCACTTGCCCAGCGACATGAACTTGGTGACATCTAGCCAGCACAGACTCTGCGGCCTGTTGTTGGATAGATGAAATTCGAAAACACATACAGTTGATCAGTCCCAGGACAGCGAACCGCCGGACTGGTACTCAATGACGCGGGTCTCGAAGAAGTTGCGCTCCTTCTTCAGGTCGATCATCTCGCTCATCCAGGGGAAGGGATTCTCTTCGTTGGGGAACAGGGCTTCCAACCCGATTTGAGTGGCGCGGCGGTTGGCGATGTAGCGCAGGTAGCCCTTGAACATGGAGGCGTTCATGCCCAACACGCCGCGCGGCATGGTGTCTTCTGCGTAGCGGTACTCCAGATCAACAGCAGTTTCAAACAGACCTTTGATCTCGGCCTTGAACTCTGCGGTCCACAGCTGCGGATTTTCCAGCTTGAGCTGGTTGATCAGGTCGATGCCAAAGTTGCAATGCATGGATTCGTCACGCAGGATGTACTGGTACTGCTCGGCGGCACCGGTCATCTTGTTCTGGCGGCCCAACGCCAGAATCTGCGTGAAGCCGACGTAGAAGAACAGGCCTTCCATCAGGCACGCAAAAACGATCAAGGACTTGAGCAGCGTCTGGTCCGCCTCTGGAGTCCCGGTGTGAAAGTGCGGGTCCATGATGGCTTCGATAAAGGGAATCAGGAACTGGTCCTTGTCACGGATGGACTGCACTTCGTTATAGGCATTAAAGATTTCGCTCTCGTCCAGCCCCAGCGACTCGACGATGTACTGGTAGGCATGGGTGTGGATGGCCTCTTCAAACGCCTGGCGCAGCAGGAACTGGCGGCACTCGGGCGCCGTGATATGGCGGTAGGTGCCCAGCACGATGTTGTTGGCGGCCAGCGAATCAGCGGTGACAAAAAACCCAAGGTTGCGCTTGATGATGCGGCGCTCGTCTTCGGTCAGACCGTTGGGGTCTTTCCACAGCGCGATGTCACGCGTCATGTTGACCTCTTGGGGCATCCAGTGGTTGGCGCAGCTCGCCAGATATTTTTCCCAGGCCCACTTGTACTTGAAGGGCACCAGCTGGTTGACATCGGTCTTGCCGTTGATGATGCGCTTGTCCGACGCCTTCATGCGCACGGGGATGCTGGACTTTACGGGGGAGTTTTGCGCCCGCTCGACCGGCGGGTTTTCCGACGGCGTGAACGCAAATTGAGCTAGCGATGTGGGCTTGACTTCTTCGTCCCAGGTCAACATAAATAATTCCAATCAGCGGATTATGAGAGCAGTGAATTGAAATGAAAAGTAATCATGCACTTCACCGCGAATATGTGTTGTTCAATAGCATCGCATTGGCAGCGACGTGCGCGCATGTATCACTGACACGACTCGCATGTTGGATCATCCACGCCGCAAAATTTGATGTCGGTTGCCGCGTTCGTCGCCATCTCCATTTGCATTTGTGCTGCTGCGGCCGCGGCCTCCAGTGCGCTAGAAGATCGCATCGAACTCTTGGCATCGTTGCCCGAAGATACAGCGTTCATCTTGCCCGCAGTCACTGTCGATTTCTCGGCGTGTGTGGCCGACATAGTGCGCAGGTAGTAGGTGGTCTTGAGGCCGCGCAACCAGGCCAGCTTGTAGGTCTCATCGAGCTTCTTGCCGGAGGCGCCCGCCATGTAGATGTTCAGCGACTGCGCCTGGTCAATCCACTTCTGCCGACGGGCAGCTGCCTCGACCAGCCACTGTGTCTCGACCTCAAATGCGGTGGCATAGAGTTGTTTGACGTCGGCAGGTACCCGGTCAATGGGACCCAAGGAGCCGTCAAAGTGTTTCAGGTCCATCACCATCACGTCGTCCCACAGGCCCAGACGTTTCAGGTCCTTGACCAGGTAGCCATTGATGACCGTGAACTCACCCGACAGATTCGACTTGACCGACAGGTTGCCAAAGCTCGGTTCGATGGACGCGTCCACACCAATGATGTTGGAGATGGTGGCTGTGGGTGCAATGGCCACGCAGTTGGAGTTGCGCATGCCGTCTTGGGCAATCTTGGCGCGTAGGGCATTCCAGTCCAGTGTGGAGGAGCGGTCCACTTCCACATAACCGCCGCGTGCCGAGGCCAGCATATCCAGCGTGTCCAGCGGCAGCACGCCCTTGTCCCACAGCGAACCACGGTAGGTGGAATACTTGCCGCGCTCCTTGGCCAGTTCGGTCGACGCCCAGTAGGCGTAGTAACAAATGGCTTCCATGGATTCGTCGGCAAACTGCACGGCGGTTTCGCTGGCGTAGGGGATGCGCAACTCGTACAGGCTGTCCTGGAAGGCCATGACACCCAGGCCGACCGGGCGGTGGCGCAGGTTGGAGTCACGCGCCTTCTTGACCGCGTAGTAGTTGATGTCGATGACGTTGTCCAGCATGCGCATGGCGGTGGCGATGGTGCGCTTGAGCTTGTCGTGGTTCAGCTTACCGTCTTTCAAATGCTGGCGCAGGTTGACCGAGCCGAGGTTGCAGACCGCGGTTTCGGTGTCGGATGTGTTCAGCGTTATCTCGGTGCACAGGTTGCTGGAGTGCACAACACCCGCATGCTGCTGCGGCGAGCGCACATTGCAGGCGTCCTTGAACGTGATCCAGGGGTGGCCGGTTTCGAACAGCATGGTCAGCATCTTGCGCCACAGATCGCTGGCTTGCAAGGTGCGCGCTGGCTTGATCTCGCCGCGTGCGGCTTTTTCTTCGTAGGCCACATAGGCTTTCTCAAAGTCGGCGCCAAACAGGTCGTGCAGGTCGGGCACATTGTTGGGGGAGAACAGCGTCCAGGTACCTTTTTCCATGACGCGGCGCATGAACAGATCGGGGATCCAGTTGGCCGTATTCATGTCGTGGGTGCGGCGGCGGTCATCGCCGGTGTTCTTGCGCAGCTCCAGGAATTCTTCAATATCCAGGTGCCAGGTCTCCAGGTAGGTGCAGACCGCGCCCTTGCGCTTGCCACCCTGGTTGACGGCCACGGCCGTGTCGTTGACGACCTTCAGGAAAGGCACCACACCTTGGGATTCGCCATTGGTGCCCTTGATGTGGGCGCCCAGCGCGCGCACGCGGGTCCAGTCATTGCCCAGGCCACCCGCGAATTTGGACAGCAAGGCATTTTCCTTGATGGATTCGTAAATGCCGTCCAGATCGTCCGGCACGGTGGTCAGATAACAACTGGAGAGCTGTGAACGCAGCGTGCCACTGTTGAACAGCGTGGGCGTGCTGGACATGAAGTCGAAGCGCGACAGCACTTCATAGAACTCGATGGCGCGGGCTTCGCGGTCGATCTCGTTCAGCGACAGGCCCATGGCCACGCGCATGAAGAAGGCTTGTGGCAATTCGATGCGCGTCTTGCCTTCATGCAGGAAGTAGCGGTCATACAGGGTTTGCAGGCCCAGGTAGTCAAACTGCATGTCGCGCTCGGCCTTCAAGGCTGCGCCCAGGCGTGCCAAGTCGAACTGCATCAGCCGCTCGTCCAGCAACTCGGCATTGACGCCGCGTTTGATGAAGCCAGGGAAGTAATCGGTATAGGCCTCTGCCATGTCCGCCGGTGCCACATCACGGCCCAGCACTTCGCGAGAAATGGTGTGGAACAGCAGGCGCGCCGTGGCGTAGGTGTAATCAGGGTCTTTTTCGATCAGCGTGCGGGCCGCGAGGATGGAGGCCTTGTAGACCTCGTCCATGGGTACGCCGTCGTACAGGTTGCGCATGGTCTCCGCCAGAATCGGGTCGGCTTTGACGTCCGCACCCAGCCCGGTGCAGGCGGTCTCGACCAGGCTCTTGAGCTGGTTCAGGTCCAGCACGACGCGTTGGCCGTTGTCAATGGCGTGCAGAACGGGTGCCGGTGGCGCGACTTGCGCGACTTGCTTGGCGCGCTCCTGGGTGCGGCGTTCGCGGTACAGCACGTAGGCACGTGCAATTTCGTGGTGCTCGCCCCGCATGAGGCCCAATTCCACCTGGTCCTGCACGTCTTCGATGTGGAAGGTTCCACCACCAGGACGCGAGCGCATCAACGCGCGGATCACTTGCTGGGTCAGCACGTCCACCGTTTCGCGCACGCTGGCTGAAGCGGCGCCCTGGGTACCGTGCACGGCCAGGAAGGCCTTCATCATGGCCACGGCGATTTTGTTGGGTTCAAACGGGACGACCGCCCCATTGCGGCGGATGATCTGGTAATGGGCCAGATGGTTGACGCTTCCACTTTCGGTCGCCGTATCGCTGCGGGAAGACAGCATGGCAGTGGATGCTGGAGGGGCAGAATTTGAAACAGATTGCATGGATTCCTCGTCGTAATCAATATATTTTTCTGGAGCTGGGCTGTACGCTGCGACCGTCCGGCGATATGCAATTATCGAAAAGACGGTGAAGACAGTGCACACTATATATGGGGTCTAGTGTGCTTGCAAGCCACTACCGGTAGTGTACCGGGTCAAATTCAGGCATGCCGGCGCCGATGCGCCAAATGTGCTGGCGCGCGCCGCCAATGCCGCAAGGTCGGGGGCCAATTGGAAGTGTTGCGTGCGAGCCTTGCCAATCGGTCATTTGCAATTGCAGGCCCAGTCTTGATGCGGCTTACCAAGGCATTTGCACGGAAAGGCCGCATGGGGCAATGGCTCGGCGTGCCTCGCCTATGGTTTGAACGCGGCCTTCAGCAGCGCATCGGCGCTGCACTTCGCACCCGTCAGGGGACAGGCGTCTTCAGCACGCCTTCGGGAAAACACCAACCCGTTGGGCCCAGTTTTTCCTGCAACAGGTTCCAGTCCATGCCAGGCCCGGGGTCTATTTTGCGGCCGGGTGCGATGTGCTCGTGACCGGCAATATGGGCAATCGGATAACGCTGACCCAACGCGGGACACAGTGCCGACAGTGCGGCGTACTGGGCTGGTTCGAAGTGGTCACCTTCCAGTCCCTCCAGTTCGATGCCTATGGAGTCGTCGTTGCAGTTGACGCGCCCCCGGTACTGCGACGTGCCAGCGTGCCAGGCGCGGTCGTCACAACTGACAAACTGCCAGATCTCCCCGGTGCGCCGGATATAGAAATGGGCAGACACCTGTAGGCCCTCGATCTGTTTGAAGTAGGGGTGCTCATCCCAGTTGAGCCGGTTGGTGAACAGCGCCTGAACCTGGTCCCCACCGTAGATTCCAGGCGGCAGGCTGATTGAATGCAAAACGATCAGATCGATAGCGGCATCGGGTGGCCTGGGACCAAAATTGGGCGAGGGCTCCCGCCGCGCAAAACGGTACCAACCGCCAGTCCAGGCGTTAGCGTCCATCGGCCCCCCTTCACTCATCGGCGTCATCGTCCCGCGGGACGTCGATTTTCAGGCGGGCGATGCGATAGCGGATTTGACGCAGGCTGAGCCCCAGGCGCGATGCTGCCAGCGTCCGGTTGAACCCGGTTTCGCGCAGACTCTTGACCAGAATCTCGCGCTCCTGCTGGTCCAGGTGACTCTGCAAGTCGGTGGGCAACTGGATGTCGCCTGGCACTATGGGCATGGTCGGTGCGATGGGGTCATCTGGTGGACGTACGTCCAAGGGAACAGGGCCGCTGGAGGAGGAATGGAAGTCTGCAAGCTGGAGTTCGTGGCCGTCACACAGAGCAACCGCACGGTGCAGCAGGTTTTCCAGCTCCCGCACATTGCCAAGAAGGGGTAAGCGGGCAAGCTGTTCAACGGTGCCCGCCGCGAGCGTGGGCACCGACATCTGTGACTCTTCGGCAATGCGCGCCAGCAACGCGTGGCACAGAGCGGGCAGGTCGTCGCAGCGCTCACGCAGCGGTGGGATGACGATGTCGATGACATTGAGCCGGTAAAAAAGGTCCTGGCGGAAACGGCCAGCCAGAACCTCGGCGGGCAAATCCTTGTGGGTGGCGCTCACGATGCGAACGTCCACCGGTTCTTCCTGGTTGGAACCCACCGGGCGCACACAACGTTCTTGAATGGCACGCAGCAGCTTGGATTGCATGGCCAGCGGCAGATCGCCTATTTCATCCAGAAACAGTGTGCCGCCCTTTGCTGCCTGAAAAAAGCCTTCGCGGTCATGCACCGACCCGGTATAGGCTCCTTTTTTGGCGCCAAAGAACTCTGTCTCCAGCAAATTCTCCGGTATCGCACTGCAATTCACAGCGACCCAGGGTCCCGCAGCGCGGTGGCTGGTGGCGTGCAGGGCGCAGGCGACCAGTTCCTTGCCGGTGCCCGATTCGCCCTGGATGAGCACCGGTGCCATGCTGCGTGACACTTTGACAATGCGTTCCTTGACACTGCGCATCACAGCAGAGTCACCGGCCAGACGTGACAGGGCCAGTTCACCCTGCGAGTTGGACGCGGCGGCTTGCGTCAGGCGGGCGTCGGTTGCCCGGCGCGACGGTCCGGTTTTTGATGTGGTGCCCAGTACCGCGGATGCGATGGCCGTGCGAAATTGTTTCAGATCAACCGGCTTGGTCAGGTAGTCAAACGCGCCGGCCTTGAGTGACTCCACCGCGTTTTCGGCCGAACCGTGCGCCGTGATGACGATGCTGCGCTCGGTGCGTTGCTGCGCCTTCATGTGGGTCAGGATTTCGATACCCAGCCCATCTGGCAGGCGCATGTCGGTGATGACAACGTCAAAGCGCTGTGCATTCAGCAGTTGCAGGGCCTCTTGCACAGTGCCCGCCGTATCGACCCGATAGCCTTCGCGCAGCAGCGTGAGTTCATACAGCGTGCGCAAATCGGGCTCATCGTCGATCACCAGGATCTGCGCGTTGCTCAGTACAGCGTGGGTTGCCATGGTGTCGTGGTGTTGTTCTCCGAGGAGAAATTATCTGCGGGATCGACGCGCCGCAGTGTGATGACAAACTCATTGCCCTCACAGGGTTGTCCGCGTGCTTCGCGCGTGGTGCGCTGGTACACCAGTGATGCGTCGTGGCGCTCGCACAACTCCCGGCAGATGTAGAGCCCCAGCCCGCTGGACCGGCTGTCCGACGAGAAGAACGGTTCAAATAGGTGGCGTTCTACCGACTGGTCCATGGGTGGTGCATTGCTCCAGATCGAAACGGTTGCATGTTGCGCGTCGCTGCCGCTGATGTAAACCTGAATCGTATCGGGTCCTTCGTCGGTGTGGCGGCGCGCGTTGTCCAGCAAATTGACCAGGACCCGACGGAGATGCTCCGCATCAAACCGCACGCCGATCGTCTGGTCTCCGGCATGCACGGTCAGCCGCTGCAGGCTGGCGGTCTGTGTGGCCCAGTCGGCGCATATCCGGTGGGTGGCTGCATCCAGCGCGATGGGGGGAATCAGATGGGTTTGATCGTAGGGTTGGACTCTGGAGACATTCAATATGTCATTGACAATTTTTTCGAGCCGCTTGGCGTTCTGGCTGACCATCTCCGTCAGCTTCTTCAGCTTGGGGTCACTCAGGTCTTCATCCAGCAGTGCGTTGGCCTGCGTAATGGCCGACAGCGGGTTGCGGATTTCGTGCGCTACCGCGGTCGACAGGCGACCCATACCCGCCATGCGTTCGGTGCGTACACGGGCTTCCAGTTCGCGCTGATCCTGCAGGAAGAGAACACACAGGCTCTCGCCCGCGTGGCCGTTGGGTGCGGCCAGGCGCGTGCGGGCATGCAGTCGCCGCGGGCCATCGGTGCCATGGCGGATCGTGACATCTTCCTCATGGCTCAGCCCGGTACCCACACTCAGCCGTGTCAGATTGAGAAGAGGCCGCCATCCCGCTTCGTCCTTCAGATCGAAAATGGGTGTGCCCAGCTTTTGCTGTGAACCCAGCAACTGCCGGGCCGCCGGATTGGCGGCGCGCACGCAGTCCTTTTCATCCACGACCAGCACGCCGTCGGGCAAGGACTCGATAACCAGTTCGTTCACCTGGCGCTGGATGCTGGCTGCCAGCTGGCTTTGCCGCGCGCGCTGGGCTTCGTTGGCCAACCGGGTCGACAGCTGATTGGACAGCCATGCAATTGCAAAATAGCCGACGCCGCTGAGGGCAGACTGCGCAAAGTAGGGCGTGACATCGGTGGGGCCTTTCAGATAGGACAGCAATGCCTCTATCAGCATGAGCACGGTAATGCCGGCGGCGGTGCCCAGCGCCAGACGCAGAGAGCCCAGCACGGATGCGACGAGTATCGGCAGGGCAAAGAGGGGGGTGTAGTTGATGGAGCTGCCAGCGCCGGTCTGCAGCATTTGCAGCACCGAAAAGGTCAACAGGTCCAGCCCGACCAGCGCACCCCACACACGGTTGAAGGATTGGCCCAAAGGGCGGGGCCGTATCAGCAGCTTGCTGGCCAGGGTGCCCGCCAGGTAGGCCGCGCTGATGCCTATCTGTGTTTTGCTGTGGGGGGTGCCGGTTAGATAAAGCGCGGTTTGCAGGGACACCAACACCAGACCAAGCACCAGACGTGCCGTCATGAAGCCTTGCCACTGCCGCAGCATCTCCTGTGAGTCCTCCGACCGGATCGCTTGCGGGTCCGTCGTGCTGGGGTCAAACCACGACGGAGCTGGCGCAGCGTGCGCCATTCAGGGCTCCATGCTCAATCGGTGGGCCACACTGCAATAGCTGCCCTGCGTGCCAACAACCGCGTCACTTGCTGGCAGGTGGAGACCACATTGGCGGCAGGCGACCATGGTCGTTGCGTCGGGCACAACGCCATCTTTGCGCTTTACCGTCAATTGGCTGGCTTCGCGCCAGGTCCGCCAGCGCCACGCAATGACCAGCACCACCAGAAATACCAACAAGAATTTCACAGTGTGCGTCCCAAAAGGATTTCCGTCACGAAGCGCGAACCCACGTAGGCCAGCAACAGGAACGCGGAGCCGACGTACAGCACATTGACGGCCCGCTTGCCCCGCCACCCCAGCGTTGAACGCCCGATCAGCAGCACGGCAAATACCAACCAGGCCAGGGTCGAGAAGATCGTCTTGTGGTCCCAGCGCCAGGCGTGCCCATGGCCATACAGGGATTCACCAAAGAGGACGCCAGCCATCAGCGTGGCGCTCAGCAGTACAAACCCCGCGGTCACGAAGCGGTAGGTCAGCCGCTCCAAAGTCAACAGGGGCAAGCCACTGTGCGGGTCTTCCGCATGGCGGATGCGCGCCTCGGCGCGGGTCATGAACCAGGCATGGACGACCGCGATACCGAACAGGCCGTAGCAGGCCACGCCAAACGCCAGGTGCAATGCCAGCCAGGCGGAGGCGGTCACCGGCATGGGGCTGCCGGGAAAGAAGAAAGCGGCCAGCACGGCCACGGCACCCACCACACACAGGGTCCACCGGGTGGGCAGTTGCGGATAGATCTGGCTCTCGACTGCATAGACAGCCGCCACCAGCCAGGCCGTGACCGACATGGCCGGTGCAAAACCAAAAGACGGACGTTCCCCCAGCAGCGTGATCGTCAGCACCGCGCCGTGCATCAGCCAAGCCAGCGCCACCCACACGCGTGCGCCACGCTCGTCCAGGTGGGTGGTTCGCACGGCGGGCCACGCATAGGCTGCCGCGGCCAAAACCGACAAAATCAGGCTGAGAGGGGGCGCACTGGCTAAAATCATGGGTACAGTTTAGCGTTTTGCTTTCTGCACCGGTACACATCCTATGGCCTCCGCCCTCTCCGACAAACTTTCCCGCCTCGTTAAAGAAATGCGTGGCCAGGCCCGCATCACGGAAACCAACGTCTCCGACATGCTGCGCGAGGTGCGCATGGCTCTGCTGGAGGCCGACGTGGCTTTGCCGGTGGTGCGTGACTTCATTGCCCGCGTGAAAGAGAAAGCGCTGGGTCAGGAGGTCATGGGTTCCCTGCAGCCCGGCCAGGTGCTGGTCAGCATCGTCAGCAAGGAACTGGCCGCCACCATGGGCGAGGGCGTCAGCGACATCAACCTGGCAGCCCAGCCGCCGGCCGTGATCCTGATGGCCGGCTTGCAGGGCGCGGGTAAGACGACGACGACGGCCAAGCTGGCCAAGCACCTGATCGAGAAGCGCAAGAAAAAGGTGCTGACCGTCTCAGGTGACGTCTACCGCCCCGCCGCCATTGAGCAATTGAAGACGGTGACGGCCCAGGCCGGGGCCGAATGGTTCCCCAGCACACCCGACCAGAAGCCGGTGGACATTGGCCGCGCGGCGCTGGACTATGCCAAGAAACACTTTTTTGACGTGTTGCTGGTGGACACCGCTGGCCGCCTGGCGATTGACGAAGTGTTGATGGCCGAGATCAAGGACCTGCACGCCGCGCTCAATCCCGTGGAAACCCTGTTCGTGGTCGATGCCATGCAGGGCCAGGACGCAGTCAACACCGCCAAAGCCTTCAAGGAAGCCCTGCCGCTGACCGGCATCATCCTGACCAAGCTCGATGGCGACTCGCGCGGTGGTGCGGCCCTGTCGGTGCGCCAGATCACCGGGGCGCCGATCAAGTTTGCCGGTACCAGCGAAAAGCTCGACGGACTGGAGGTGTTCGATGCCGAACGCCACGCCGGCCGCATCCTGGGCATGGGCGACATTCTGGCGCTGGTGGAGCAGGTCACCGCGGGTGTTGACATTGCCGCCGCACAGAAACTGGCTGCCAAGGTCAAGAGCGGGGCTGGCTTCGACTTGAACGATTTCCTGGCCCAGATTCAGCAGATGAAGCAGATGGGTGGCCTGTCCAGCCTGATGGACAAGTTGCCCAGCGCCATGACCGCCAAGGCCGGCAATGTGGACATGGACCGCGCCGAGAAAGACATCAAGCGCAAGGAAGGCATCATCCACAGCATGACGCCGCTGGAGCGCCGCAAGCCCGAACTCATCAAGGCCACCCGCAAACGCCGCATCGCCGCGGGTGCCGGGGTGCACGTTCAGGAAGTCAACCGCATGCTCAAGGAGTTTGAGCAGATGCAGGACATGATGAAGAAATTCAAAGGCGGCGGCATGATGAAGTTGATGAAGCGCATGGGGGGCATGAAAGGCATGCCCAAGATGCCGTTCTGAGTGTTTCAGGCCACTAGCCCTCGTGGGTGCTGCATAGTTTGCTTCCGAATATATAGCAGAGATACGCCAGGAACAGCGCTGTTCCGGCACAAAAAAAGCGGCAAGACGGAATTCCGTCTTGCCGCTTTCGCTTGGTGCGCGTGGTTTAGTACACGTCGTGCTGGGTGTTGTAGACGTTGAACTTGCCAGTCGGTGTTACCAGGGCCTTGTCCTTGATCACGGCCTTGAGCTTCAGTGTCTTGTCATCGACCACCACAATCGCCGACTCTTCGTTGGCAGCACTCCACACCGAGAACCAGACTTCATCGCCGGCCTTGTTGTATTCCGGTTGCAGAACCCGCTTGGCGCCAGCTCCCAGACCCGCCCACTGTGCAATGGGCAGTGACTTGAAGCCATTGCCAAAGTTGGTGATGTCGAATACGGAAATGGACTGGCTGACCTTTTCATCCGGGTTCAATGGCGCATCCACCCACAGGTTTTTGGACTTGGGGTGGCTCTTGAGGAACAGCGAGCCGCCGCCAGCGCCCTTGAGGGTTTCAACGACCTTCCAGGCCTGTTCCTTGTGCTTGACCGGGTCGGTACCGATCAGAGTGATGGTTTCATCACCCAGGTGACCCGTTGCCCAGACGGGGCCGAACTTTGGGTGGATGAAGTTGGCGCCGCGACCGGGGTGCGGGGTCTTGCCCACGCTGACCACGGCAGCCAGCTTGTCTTCCTTGGTGTCGATGACGGCAATCTTGTCGGAGGCATTGGCGGCGTCCATGAAGTAGCGTCCCGTGGATTCAAAACCACCGTCGTGCAGGAAGCGCGGTGTCTTGATCATGGTGACCTTGAGGTTCTCCAGGTCGGCGTAGTTCACCATGTGCACCATGCCGGTTTCCTTGGCGTTGACCAGGAACTCGGGACGGAAGTGCGAAGCCACGATAGCGGCCACGCGCGGCTCGGGGTGGTATTCCTGGGTGTCCGAGGTCATGCCACGGGTGCCGACGATGCGCAGGGGCTTGAGGGTGTCTCCGTCCATCATCACGTACTGGGGCGGCCAGTAGGCACCGGCAATCGCGTACCGGTCTTCATATCCCTTGAACTTGGAGGTCTCCACCGAGCGGGCTTCCAGGCCGACCTTGATTTCAGCCACGGGGCCAGGCTTTTCCATCCACAGGTCGATCAGCACGATCTTGGCGTCGCGCCCAATCACGTACAGGTAACGGCCCGACTGCGAGATGCGCGAAATGTGCACCGCGTAGCCCGTGTCCAGGATCTGCACGATCTTTTTGCTGGCACCGTCGATCAGGGCAATCTTGCCCGCGTCACGCAGGGTCACCGAGAACAGGTTGCCCAAGTCCCAGTCGTTCAATTGCTTTTTCGGGCGCTTAGCGGGCTCGATCAGCAGCTTCCAGGTGGCTTCCACTTCCTTCATGCCCATCTCGGGTGGAGTGGGTGGCTCATGCTGGATGTACTTCACCATGATGTCCACTTCCTGCTTGCTCAGGGTGCCGGAGGTGCCCCAGTTGGGCATGCCCTGTGCCGAGCCGTAGTAGATGAAGGTGTTGAGGTAATCGGACCCTTTTTCCAACGTGATGTCCGGCGTCAGCGCCTTTCCCGTCGCGCCCTTGCGCAGCACGCCGTGGCAGCCCGCGCAACGTTCAAAGTAAATCTTGGTCCCGGTCTGGAACTCGGCCTCGGTCATGGCCGGTGATTTTGGGTTGATCGTCTGGTGCAACTTCATGGCGCCCAGGGGGGATGCGCCACCAATTTCCTGGGTGGACGCCAGGGGCTCGGCTTTCTTGGCGGGTTCAGGCGTTGCACTGCTGGCTGCCATTGGAAGGGCAACCAACATGGCACTGGCCATGAATAGTTTGATGTCAGTCAATCTCACGGGGATCTCCTCTCAACAGATGGTTACGACGAAGCTCTTGCAAAGGTAATGCCAAAAGAAGTATTTAGCAAGCATCTTTATTGATTCAAGATAATTTCCTGATCATTTTCATCGTGTTTGTGCGATTTGATTTGCGTTTTGTCAACGCGGAGGATGGTAGAGCTGGCCTCTTGCCAAAGCCCTACCCGGTCACCAGGTCCTGTGTCACCACTTCCCCGCGCAAGGTGTAGCTGCGCGTCTCGGTGATGCGCACATCCACCAATTGGCCCACCAGGCGTGCCGGCGCGGCAAAGTTCACGACGCGGTTGCACTCGGTGCGCCCCATCAGCTCACCGGCATCGCGCTTGGAGGCGCCTTCCACCAGAATGCGCTGCACCGTGCCCAGACGGCTCTCGGAGATGCGGGTGATGTTGGCGTTGATGGCGCTTTGCAGGTGCTGCAGGCGGCGCAGCTTAACCTCGTGCGGGGTGTCGTCCTGCAGGTTGGCGGCCGGTGTGCCGGGGCGCGGGCTGAAGATGAAGCTGAAGCTGTTGTCAAAGCCAATGTCGTCGATCAGCTTCATCATCCTGTTGAAGTCGTCCTCGGTCTCGCCGGGGAAGCCGACGATGAAGTCCGAGCTCATGGCCATGTCGGGGCGAATGGCGCGCAGCTTGCGCACCGTGCTCTTGTATTCCATGGCCGTGTAGCCGCGCTTCATGGCCATCAGAATCCTGTCGCTGCCGTGCTGCACCGGCA
>ERZ724527.310-NODE-310-length-24489-cov-5.414504_pt1 | contig 24489 bp, 21 predicted proteins | sample MGYA00376060_ERZ724527 | MGnify/ENA primary metagenome ERZ724527 (study PRJEB28724, sample SAMN07190886) | activated sludge metagenome | isolation source: activated sludge of sewage treatment plant in Hong Hong | place: USA: Christiansburg, Virginia | collected...
CCGCGATTCAATGCTTTCATGGACATCGTGAACCTAAAGTCTGGAGAGCAGGTCAGAATTCGGCTGCGCATCGATACGCCAGGGCGTCGCATGTTCCATTGCCACATCCTGGAACATGAGGCTCAGGGCATGATGGGGGTCATCAACGTCACTCTGTAGGCATTGGTGAATTCACAAATATTCAGCTTTGCATCAATTCATTCAACTGTGGAAAGAACGGCTATTTTGGCCAAAAGAAAGGACTGTGTATGTTGGTAATGATGATTCTCGCTATCGCTCTAATGATTGGATCAGGGCATGGACACATGGGGCTATCGGGACATGAGATTCCCGTTCAAAAAGTCGCCCCTCTCGAAGAGGGAAGTCGAGTGAAAACTGCTCCAGTTCCGGCAGTGAAAGAGCGCGGTGCGGTAAGCGAGAGTACCGATTCAAACAAATAGAAAATTGGGCGAACCCCTCATTGAGGGTTGGCTACCGACTCCTCGAGACTGATGGTCGGCACCACTTGTTGGTCAACAGTTAACTCTTTTCAAGCGAGGAAGCAATGCTGTTCGCTAGTTTTATCAGTTTCATGGATATGCCATTCTAAGAAAGTTGTCAAAAAATTGGGCCCGCTAATCCGGTAGCAGCGTGTGGGTTGGAGTTGTTTGTCGGCCCGCCAAAAGCGAGCGAATCAGTTCACTTTGGTAAGCGAGGCGACTAAGGCGTCTATCTCCATATTCGTCCTAGCGAGCTCTACCTTGCATGGTGTCCCATTGAACACAGGCATGCCGCAGAAAGCGTCGCGGACGCGATCGTCATGCAGTAAGTTGACGTTGACCCCCGGATGTCTGTTGGCCAATCTCTGCCCGCTGTTGTAGTGATGGCCCCAAAACTGCTGAATCACAATGACACCCTGTCGAACGTCGTTGCTCAGCGCGACGGGGATATCAAGCGTGCCCGTCGCAGAAGTCACCCTGATCGTTCGTCCATTCGCAATACCCAGTCGCTTGCCATCCTCCTCATTGATCGCGGCATAGTTTCCTCTCAATCGCTCCATCATGCTTGGCATGTTGTGTGTCCAGGTGTTGAAGCTTGCCAGTCGTCGACCGCCCGATATCAGAAGAAAAGGGAAATCTTCATTGGCGCAAGCTTGACTACTCAGCACCCTCGCCAGTTCGTCGGCGAACTCCGTGGGGCAAAGCTGTATCTTTCGATCGGCTGTCATGAGTCCCGATTGGAGGAACTTACCCCACTCAACATCGCCGAACTTGATGCCGCCTTCAGCGCGCATCAACTTCTTCACAGACATTTTCTTTCTGGACATGCCGCTCAGTAACAAGTACTGCGCCAAGTGTTTTTCTTCGAACTTCGAACCAAAGAACCCCATCAGTTTGTCCAGCGTGTCGATGATCGGGTGGTTCAGAAAACGGATTCGGGCTGCGCGGCAAATGTCACGCGTAATGTCCCATTCAGCACGGGCTTGGCCTTTGGGCTCCACCACTTTGGGTCGCCATTCTGCAAAGGGATAGGGCTCAAACGGTTGCGTCAAAATGTGCAAGCCACCCTTTTCGTAAATTGTGGTCGCGGGAAGGTTGTAGTGCGCGAACGTACCGGTGTCGTTCTTGTAAAGATCAATACAAACCAGAAGGTCCAATTTCCCCAGCGCCTGTTCGATCTTTTTTGTACTTGGAAATGAAATCACGGGGTTCCCCGCGATGACAATCAGCGCCCTGATCCGGTCTGGGTCATCGGAAAGAACATCATCGGAGAAGACCGTGCATGGCGGTCCACCGAAAACTTGCGGGTACTTCCCGACGCGAGACGAAGCGGGGTTCTTCCGGCGGGTGAATTTGTGAATGAGTTCTGTATTGTCTATAGCGCCGCCGTGGTAGTAGACCCCGCCGGGCCGGTCTATATTTCCCGTGATGGCATTGAGTGTCAACACCGCCCATTCAGTAAGCGTGGTGTTCGGCCCCGTTTGCACGCCCACCCGGGTGGTAACAAAGCCTGACTCAGCCTGCGCAAATTCGTCCGCCAACTGGTTGATGGTTGACTCATCAATGCCGGTCACACTGGCCGCCCAGACGATGTCGTAATCTTTGACGATCTGCATCCACTGTTCTTGTCCCCTGGCGTTCTTAGAAAGAAACAGTTGATCCTCGGTGTGGGTTAGCAGAATTCGACGAATCATGCCAAGCAACAGAAAGAGATCAGTTCCTGGAATGATCGGCAGGTGCTGATCCGCAATACGAGTGGTTTCAGTCACGCGGGGATCAACCACCACCACCTTGCCTCCGCGCTTGCTGATGGCCATCAGGTCACCCCCAACGCGGGGCCGCCGCTGCAAAAGGGTCATGCCTTGTGTGACCAACGGATTGGTGCCCAGCAGCAGCGCAAAGTGTGCGTTGTCCGCGTCTGGCTGAAGAATAAGGGTTTGATCGCCCAGTACGCGTTGGGCCACGGCGCCGCGATCGGTGTATTCAAGTGACAGTACATTGAAGGAATTGGGCGACCCCAGTGCCGAACAAATGCTGTTGGCGCAGATCATTCCAGTCGTGTCTGCGGCATTGCCCCAGTAGGTCGCAATGGCATTGGGGCCGTACTGATCGGCGATCCGGCGCAGCTTCTCACCTATCTCAGTGGTCGCTTGATCCCAGGTGATGGATGTCCAATTTCCCCCAACCCTTTTGATGGGATCGAGAAGCCGATCCGTGTCGTTTTGGTACTCAGGAAGGGCAAGCCCCTTGATGCAGGCGTAGCCCTTGCTGATCGGGTGACTTTTGTCAGGCCGTGCAGCGGTAATGACACCCTCTTCAATGTCAAGCTCCAAACCACATTGCGGCTCGCAGGCCCCGACTTTGCAGGTGGCCTTAACGGTCTTTGGCGGCATATTAGAACCCTCGGTGGGAAACTACGTCCCGTTGCGCAAACTCCGCTGGATACTGCGCCTGAAAGGGTCGAAGCATTTGCGGCAGGTACTGAACGGGATAGTTGGGCTCGCTGCCAATGCCCACATCGGCGTCTGCCAGGGGGGTCGTTCTACGTTCGAAGTAGGAGGTGCCCAGGAATTTGTCCCAAATGCTCAGAAACAATCCGAAGTTGACATCGCCAGCCTTACCCTTCAGATGGTGAAACCGATGGACCTCGGCGGTAGCGAACAGGTCGCGTAAAACACCTGTCTTCATGTCGACGTTGGAATGCTGAATCAACAGTTGAATGAATATGCTGTACACCAGCATGAGTGCCACGTCGTGTGGAATACCCAGTAGAAGCAAGGGGCCAACCGCCACCACCGAATCGAAAAGTTGAAACACCGGGTGTTTCATGATCCCATTGAACCCATACAAGCGCTTTTGGGCATGATGAACCGCGTGAAAGCGCCAGAAGAAGGCGTTCTTGTGGCTGAGGTAGTGAAACAGCGTTGAGCAGATGTCGAAAATGACTAGCGCCATCAACACTTGCAATCCAAATGGCAAGTGCGTTGGCCACAACGTCGCGGAAAGCGCCATGGCCGGCAAGAATGCAAGCAGGAAGATGCCTGCATAGTTCATGGTTTCGTTCACGACACCATGGATCACATCGCGCAACCGGTCGCTCTTGGATATGTTCCAGTCCGGGTTATAGGGTACGAGTCGTTCAGCGCCGAAAGAGACAGCTATCGCTGCCGCCATCAGCAACACGATGGCGTAAAAGCCGAACTGAGCCTGTGTGAAATAGATACCAGTGCCGATGAAGCCTCCAAAAAATAGCGGGAAGTAGGCGATTTGCAAAAGAGTTTTCATGTAGCGAACATTCTCCAAAGGGGTTTTCAATCGTCAAACGGGTAATCTAAGCCTTCTCAGCAAATTCACCTTGAACGAATCTGCTATCTTTGGGGCCTTCCGATGGGTCAAACGGGTGGTCAAGAGCCCCTATTCCGGTTGACAGGCATGGTTTTTGAACAGGGCCCAGCACAGGTATGAACAGCGCACCCCAATTCTTCATGTGGCCTGATCGAGCGCTCTATTTGGGCCCCAGTTTTGACCCCGATGCGCATCGCCACCACGCCGTCCAGATGTGCGTTGGTGTTAATGGCGCGTTCCGCATTTCATTGGGCAGGGGCGAACTGTGGCATGAAGCCCGTGGGGCGCTTGTGGGATCAGAGGTGACGCACCAAATCAGCAGCCAGCAGACCGCCATGGCGTTCCTTTATCTTGAACGCGAATTCGGCGACTATCGAGCGTCGCTCCAATACATTTCATCTACAGAGATGTGCGTTCTGAAGGCCGATCTGGACGCGTCTTTGCTGGAGTCACTTGTAAACGCAGGGCAAGGCTGCACCTTGCCCGACGCACACCAACTGAGCGATCGCATGCTGTCTTTTTTCGGCATTCAACTGACTGTTAAGGCGGCAATTGACCCAAGAATTGCCAGAGTACTTGCGAAGCTGGATCAAACGCCAGACGCACAGTGCGCGGGCAAAGAACTCGAATCGATTGCTTGCCTGTCCAGTTCGCGGCTTCAACACCTCTTTCGTCAGCAAGTCGGGGTTCCGATACGGCGCTACTCACTCTGGCTGCGATTGCGGCGTGTGCTGACGAGGGCTGCGGCTGGGGACACATTGATGGCGGCAGCACATACAGCCGGCTTCTCGGATTCGGCACATTTCTCCCGTGTTTTTAGGACCATGTTCGGAATAGCGCCTTCGCGACTTTTCTCCACTGGTAGTGCAGCGATGGTCTCTGAAAGTTAGCTCTCGTATTCCACTCCAGTGGTGTCCCAGCGTTGTCAGCTCGGAAGGTCGAAATTGCCTCGCTTGAAGTCTGAGTGGGTATGCTGACACCATTTTGATCAGCCTGGACGGGTAGTTTGATGACTGCCAAGCTGTTTGAATCTGCCCTGGGTATCACACCGCCGCCGACGTTGACGTTGACGTTGACGTTGTTGCGATGCAAGACATGGGACGTAGACGTTGGCAGGGATTTTCCTTAAACATGGCACCCGGCGGATTCTTCCCATCATAGACACAAAGCCGCAGTCAGTGAGATGTGTTTTCTCAAATTGAAATGCCCGCCAAGAGGCCCCGAATCGCTATGACATTCATAATCAGTGAGGCATATTTTGCGTGGGCTAGCGGCCTATTTGGCATATAGGCAGTGCTACACAAGGGCTTCGCATCACGCCCCGCCCAGCGCATCAATGATCGGGCAGTCGGCACCGCCAGTGCCTGCGTCACATTGCTGCACCAATCCGCCTAATGCTTGCCGCATGGCTACCAGGTCAGCCATCTTCTGTTCGATCAGTGCCAGCTTGCGGGCGGCCAGCGCCCGCGTTTCCGTGCAGGCGCAGGCTGCATCCAGCGTCAGCAAGCCGCCGACTTCGATCAACGTAAAGCCCAGCGCCTGGGCTCGTTTGATGAATCGGACGCGCTTGGTGGCCTCCCCCGAGTAGCGCCTGTGGCCGCTGTGTGGCTTGGTCGGCTCATCCAGCAGCCCACGCCGCTGGTAATAGCGGATGGTTTCGATGTTTACCCCGGCAGCTTCCGCCAGCTTGCCAATGCTCAGTTCTGATTCCATCAAATACCCCTTGACACCGTACTTGGGTACGGAATTTATAGTATCACCTGGGCAAACAGATCGAAGGAAGTAGGCGTGGCACAACTTACCGGAAAAGGTTCGCTGATGGCGGGCGTACTAACCGCCATAGGCGCGTCGGTGTGCTGTGTCGGCCCGCTGGTGTTGCTGGCGCTTGGCATCGGTGGCACATGGGTTGGCAATCTGACCGCGATGGAGCCGTACCGGCCCGTCTTCATGGTTTTGACGCTGCTGTTTCTCGGATTGGCCTTCCGTCAGCTCTACCTGGTGCCGCAAGTCTGCGCGCCTGACACGCCCTGCGCCGATCGACGGACGCTTAAACGGCCGCGGTTGACGTTCTGGATCGTTGCCGCGCTGTTATTCGGCCTGCTGGCCGTGCCGTGGTTTGCCCCCCTGTTTTACTGAAAGGAAATACCCATGCGCAAATTACTGATTGCCGCCCTCGTTGTCATTCCATTGGCCACCTTGGCCGCCACCCCGAAAACTGTCACGCTGGATGTGCAGAACATGAGCTGCGGGACGTGTCCGATTGTGGTGAGGAAGTCGCTGGAGAAAGTGGCGGGCGTTGATGTTGTCAAGGTCGATTTCGCCAAGAAGGCGGCGACTGTCACCTATGACCCCGACAAGGTCCAACCGGAGACGCTGACCATGGCGACGACGAACGCAGGTTTTCCATCCACGGTGCAGAAATAGGGTCAACATGAAGAGCGTAGTTCTTGAATCTGTGCTGACCTGCCCGCATTGCGGCTTAGCCAAGCAGGAAACCATGCCGACGGATGCCTGCCAGTTCTTTTACGAGTGCACCAATTGCAAAGCGCTGCTGCGCCCCACGCGTTCCCGGATTTCGATTCAATTGCGCTAGACCAGTTCGCCGTTTGGCGACGCGGGCTCAAACGTTGGTTTTGCGTACATCATCCGGCGCGGCATGAACCGCAATGTGGAGCGCATTCGCGCTACAGCATGAAAGGCACAGTCCGGTCAGGGTCATTAAAACCCGGCTGCTACACTCGGGCCGCAATGCGTCGCTGGCTCCTCATCTTTCTCGTGGTTTTGTTGCCGATGCAGCTCAGTTGGGCTGCAGTGGCCAGCTATTGCCAGCATGAAAGCGGCGCTGCCGTGCAGCATCTTGGACATCACGAACACCAGCACAAGGCAGATGCCGGGCGCGCTGACGGCGGCAATCCCAAAGCCGTTGGCGCCATTGATGCGGACTGTGGCATATGCCATGCAGGTTGCGCGACGGCGATTTTTGAGCCCATGTCGTTGCTGCCGGTTGCTGTTTCTTTGGATACGGGTAGCTCCCATCCGGTGCTCAACTCTTCGCCCCCTCCCTCCCTGCCTGAACGCCCAAACTGGGCTGACCTCGCCTGATCGGCGGGGTAGTCTTTCCTGACTACATCCCTCGGTTGGCAAGCGCTTAGCCGCTGCCGTTAGCTGACCGCGCACGCAATAGCGGTCTGAATCATTCCTGCGTCATCGCCTGATGACCGCCAAAGCCCACTTCGCGGCACCATTTTTTTCTCTGGAGTTTTCATGCCCTATCGCTCTACCCGACGTAGCCTATTGCGTTGCGCTTACGGTCTATTCGCCCTTTCTGCCTTCTCGGCGCACGCTGCCAACGAGTTTGCCGTCACGCCCGCCCAAATGCAGGCCCTCGGCGTACAGCTACAAAAGCTGGACAAGCCCGCACCCATCAACGGTCTTACGTTCCCTGCACGCGTGATCTTGCCGCCCAGCCAGGAGTACGTGATCAGTGCGCCCGTCGCAGGTCTGATTGATCAGCTGCTGGTTGAGCAAAACGACAACGTCAAAGCCGGCCAGCCGCTGTTGCGCCTGGTCAGCCCGGAGTTTGGCGAGTTGCAACTCAAATTGAGCGAAGCGGCATCCAAAGCCCGCCTCTCGCAAAAGACCGCGCAGCGTGAACGCTCGCTGTTCGCGGAAGGCATCGTCCCGGAGCGGCGTGTGCAGGAGGCCGAATCGGCCGCCGCCGAAGACATGGCGCGGCAACGCCAGGCCGAATCCGCGCTGCGTCTGGCCGGGCTCGATGCGCCGGCAATCCGGCGCGTTGCCGATGGGGGCCCACTGCAAGACGCACTGGTACTGCACGCACGCACACCAGGCGTGGTGACCAAACTCGAAGCCAAGCTAGGGCAGCGTGCGCAGGCCGCCGAGTCGCTGGCCCACATTGCTGACACCCGCAAACTCTGGATCGATGTACAAATCCCCGTGGACCAGCAGGCGCGTGTTGCGATCAAGGATGCGCAGATTACCGGCGTGGACCGTGAGTTGAGTGCCACACCCATGGGCTTCAGCGCCACCGTTAGCGATAGCCAGACCATCATGCTGCGCGCCCGCGTGACCAGTGGTGCCCAGATGCTGCGTGTGGACGAATTTGTACAGGTCCGCGTGCCTTTTGCAAACAAGGAGGAAGCCTGGGCGGTACCAGTGCCAGCCGTTGTGCGACAGGACGACAAGGCCTATGTTTTTGCCCGCTCGGCAAAAGGCTTTGTTGCCGTGCCTGTGACTGTGCTGGACAGCGCGGGACAGGCTATGCGGGTCAAGGGTGCTCTTAGCGCAGGCCAGGAGATTGCGGTCACTTCGGTCATTGCGCTCAAAGCGGCTTGGCTGGGCAAAGGCGGGGCCGAATAATATGCTGACCCGTCTTGTTCAATTTGCGCTGGCCCAGCGGCTGTTTGTGCTGCTGGCTGGTCTTCTGCTCATGGGTGCCGGTTGGTTGGCGTTCCAGAATCTGCCCATCGACGCCTTCCCTGACGTGGCGAGCACCCAGGTCAAGGTCATCATGAAGGCGCCAGGCATGACGCCTGAGGAAATCGAAAGCCGCATTGCGTTGCCGATAGAAGTGGAAATGCTGGGCATTCCCAAACAGCGCATGTTGCGATCCGTCTCCAAATACGGCATCGTTGACGTGTCCATTGACTTTGATGATGGAACCGACATCTATTGGGCGCGTCAACAGGTGTCCGAGCGGCTCGCGGGGATTACAGGTGACCTGCCGGAAGGCATCAGCGGAGGCATGGCGCCAATCACGACACCTTTGGGTGAAATGTTCCAGTTCACCATCGAGGGCGAGGGCTATAGCCTGGAAGAACGCCGTAGCCTGTTGGACTGGGTTATCCGACCCGCGTTGCGCTCCGTGGTGGGCGTGGCCGACGTCAACGCGCTGGGCGGCAAGGTGCGCAGCTATGAAGTGCTGCCCGATCCGGTCAAGCTGGCGGCCGTCGGCATTTCAACGGCCCAGGTCAAAGCCGCCGTCATGGCCAACAACCGCAACGACGGCGCGGGACGATTGGCGGAGGGCGATGAAGTGCTCTTGGTCCGAACCGAAGGCAATATTCGCAACCAGGATGACCTGCGCGCCATCGTCGTCAAAAGCGACAAAGGCATGGTGATTCGTCTGGGTGACGTGGCGCAAATCCGCGAGGGCAGCGTCACGCGTTATGGCGTCGTCACCAAGGATGGCCAAGGTGAAGCGGTCGAAGGAATTGTCCTCGGTCTGGCTGGCGCCAATGCGCAAAAAGTGGTCCAGGGCGTGACGCAGAAGCTGGAGGATCTCAAGCCCACCCTGCCAAAGGGAATCGAAATCAAGGTCTTCTACAACCGGGCCGACCTGGTCGAAAAGGCCGTTGGCACCGTATCCAAGGCGTTGTTGGAAGCGACCGTATTCGTGCTGGTGTTGTTAGGGGCCTTCCTCGGCAACCTGCGCGCAGCCATTACCGTTGCCATGGTGCTGCCGATGTCCGCGTTGGCCACCTTTATTCTGATGCGCACAACCGGCATGTCGGCCAACCTGATGAGCCTGGGTGGCCTGGCCATCGCGCTGGGCATGCTGGTGGACGCTGCGGTGGTGGTGGTGGAAAACGTGGTGCAACATCTGGGCCACGACAAGACGGCGGAGAAGCTGCCGCGTTTGCATGTGGTGTTCCGCGCCGTGCGCGAGGTCGCAGCGCCGGTTTCGGCCGGCATGCTGATCATCATCGTGGTGTTTCTACCGCTGCTCACCTTGCAAGGACTGGAAGGTAAGTTCTTTGTGCCGGTTGCGATGACCATCGTCTTTGCGCTGGTGAGTTCGTTGGTGCTGTCGCTGACGGTCATTCCCGTGCTGGCTTCCTACCTGTTGAAGAAGGTGAGCCACGAAGACCCTTGGCTGCCACGCCACATGCTCCGCCTGTACGAGCCCACGCTGGCGTTTGCTCTGAAGCGGCAGAAGGTGGTGTTTGCAGTCGCGGGGGCCATGCTGGTCATCGCAGCGGGCGTCTACATGCTGGTGGGCAAGACCTTTATGCCCACCATGGACGAGGGCGACATCATTGTTGGCATTGAGAAACTGCCGTCTGTCAGCCTGGAAGAAACCGCCGCCCTGGATTTGAAGATCCACCAAGCGTTGATGAAGAACATTCCAGAGATCACCGGGGTTGTTGCCCGCGCCGGGTCGGACGAAATCGGCCTGGACCCCATGGGGCTGAACCAGACGGACAGCTTTCTCGTTCTCAAACCCCGTGAGAGCTGGGGCGTGGAGAGCAAGGAGGCCTTGCTGGACAAGATTCGTGCTGTGCTCAATGAAATGCCCGGCGTGGTCTACAGCTTTACCCAGCCTATCGAGATGCGTGTGTCCGAGATGATCATCGGCGTGCGCGGCGATGTGGCCATCAAGGTCTTTGGCCCCGATCTGACCACCCTCAACGACCTGGCCAGCCAGATCGTGACGCTGGTCAAAGAGATACCCGGCAACCAGGATGTCTACACCGTTGAAAACGATGGTGTGCAATACCTGCGTGTGGTCGTGGACCGCATGGCGGCGGGCCGCTACGGTTTGTCCGTTGAAGATGTGCAAGACGCATTGCGCGTGCAAATTGAGGGTCAGCGTGCGGGCACGGTGGTCGACGGTGGCCGTCGCATACCGATCCTGTTGCGCGGACCCGACTCGGTGCGCGTCTCTCCGGCTGACTTTGCGGCGCTGCGCATTGCAACGGCGGATGGCCGCAGTGTGCCGCTGGAGTCGCTGGCCAAGCTGGAGCGTGAGAGTGGCCCGGTGAAGATCGAGCGGGAGCTGGGCAGCCGCTACAGCGTGGTGATGACCAATGTGACCGGCCGCGACCTGGTTGGTTTTGTGGACGAGGCACGGGCCAAGGTGGCGCAAACGATCAAGCTGCCCACTGGTTATCGGGTCGCCTGGGGCGGGCAGTTTGAAAACCAGCAAAGAGCGGCGGCTCGGCTTGCGTTGGTGGTTCCCATGTCGCTGGGCTTTATCTTCATCATCCTGTTCTCCACCTTTGGCTCGGTGCGCCAGGCCTTGTTGGTGTTGTCCAATATTCCCTTCGCCATGGTGGGTGGCATCGTCGCGCTGTGGGCCACCGGCGAATACCTGTCGGTGCCTGCATCGGTCGGCTTCATCGCCTTACTGGGCATTGCCGTGCTCAATGGGGTGGTGTTGGTCAGCTACTTCAACCAGTTGCATGCCGAGGGCTTGTCATTGTTGGAGTGCGTAACCCAAGGTGCGCGACGGCGTTTGCGCCCGGTGATGATGACGGCGGCCATCACGGCCTTTGGCCTGATCCCTTTGCTGTTTGCAAGTGGGCCGGGCTCCGAGATTCAACGGCCCCTGGCCATCGTGGTCATCGGCGGCTTGATCACCGCCACGGCACTGACCTTGATCCTGCTGCCGATTCTGTACTTGCGCTTTGCCCATCCAAAAGTCACTACGCCCACTGCGGCGCTGGAGGTGAAACATGTCTAACTTTTGCTTGGTACTGGTGTGCCCGCCGGAGATAGAAGAAAAACTGCTCGACACGCTGTTGGTGATAGCCGGTGATGAAGTCTTCACCAGCACGCCGACCTTTAGCCACGGCACGGCCCATGGCGACATGGCGAGTCTGGAGCAAGTCATGGGCCGCGCCCGTTCGGTGCGGGTTGAAATTCTGGTGACCGAAGAGGAAATGGCCAAGCTGCTACAGGCTTTGCGCACATCCCTCGCTGGCACCGGCTTGCGGTATTGGGCCTTGCCTTTGGCGGCCGAAGGAGAAATTGAATGAAGCACTGGATTGCAGCGGCTAGTCTTTTGATTGCCGCACCCCTTTATGCCCAGGGTTTGACCCTTCCTGCTGATCTGCCCAGCGCGGAGCAGGCCCAGGTGGCGATTGAACAAGACCCTGGCGTCAACCAGGCGCGGCATGCCGTACAGGCCGCTACCTATTCTGCGGCCATGTTGGCTGCGTCGCCCTACGCATGGACCGCGGGCGCGACCGCCCAGCGGCGCCGCATCGATGGTGGTGGCACCTCAGACGAATGGAATCTGCTACTTGAACGCACCATACGCATAGGCGGTAAAGCGGGCTTGGACCGAGACTTGGGGGATGTCGGCTTGCAGCACGCGAAAGCCCAGCTGGGCGCAGCGCGCAATGAGTCAGCACGCCAATTGCTGGACCTGTGGCTGGACTGGCTCACGGCCCGACAGGCCAAGGAGTTGTTGGCCGAACAGGTGAAGTTTGCAGAAACCAATGCCGGGGCGGTGGACAAGCGCCGCAAGGCCGGTGACGCGTCCCTGCTGGACCTGAATGTGGCCAAAGGTGACCTGGCTGAAGTGCAACGCCAGGCCAACACGGCAGCGGCCACCGAGGCCAAGGCCCAGGCCACATTGCGCGTGCGCTTCCCCCAGCTCCCTTTGGAAGCCCGACCTCTGTCGGAGCCCGTACTGCTGGAGCGCGACGAAGCGCAGTGGCGAACGCTGATCAAGGACAGCAGCGACATGCTGCAAGCGGCGCAACTGGCACTGAAAAAGGCAGAGCTTACGGCAGCACGCGCACGGGCGGATCGCATGCCGGACCCGACGGTTGGCGTTTTCACTGCATCGGAAGGGGCTGGCACCGAGCGCATTGTGGGCTTAAGCCTGAGCATTCCATTGGGCGGCACCTACCGGAACCAAAGCGCCAAGGAGGCGCTGCAACAAGTCGAAGTGACACGTGCAGGGATGGAGAAGCAAATCCGCGACCTGGACGTGCAAATCGCAACCCTGGTGAGTGACGCGACCAGCAATTTTGCGAGCTGGCAGTCGGCCGAACAATCGGCCGCCGCGGCACGGGACAGCGCCCGCCTGACCCAGCGGGCCTTCAGCCTGGGTGAGGCGGATTTGCAGACGCTGATCCTGGTGCGGCGCCAGTCGGTGGACGCAACCAATGCAGCGGTTGCCGCGCGCGCGGATGCTTTGCGTGCGCGCTATCGCTTGTTGATTCAGGCGCGATTGCTCTGGGCGTCGTTTTGATGGATGTGGAATAGAAAGGAGACATCATGAATGCAAGGAATACGATGCTGGCGTGTCTGATTACGTTCACCTTGGGAGGCTGCGCCGGGCATACGCACAGTCTGATTCAGGACCAGAGCGACCGGGACATCACGGTCGGAACGTTTCAGCACGAAGGGCCGGAGGGCACGGCAATGGTTCTGGAGTTTCGGGGTGTCCGTTTTGAAGCGCGGGGCTTCGCCATAGAGCGCAATCAGAACCTTGCGGAACTGCGGCGACACTATGGCCCCGGAAAGCATTACGACCAGATATTTTCCGGAATGGATACGGACCACTACCTGTATTCAGCGCAGCCCGTGTTGCGTGCCGGCAGTGGCGCGACCTTGCGATGCTTCGCCCTATGGCGTTCCGGCGGTTCTCCGGCGGGGCATTGTGTGACTGCCGATGGATCGCGTATTCATTTTCGTTACGGTTGAAATGATGGTCCGCCGAGAATCGGACGAAAGTTGCTGGCAAGGCCCGGCCCAAATGACTGTTGCTTGCGGGCAAGGCGTCCAGGGCGCGTTTTGTCCTTCAGCAAGTCTTGTCGGCAATGGACATTGCTGAAGGTGAGCTGGCTGGTTGGGGTGTAAGAAGTTTTGTGAAAGCGGACATGTGGTAGGACACTGCCGTCACGCATTTAGCTCCAGAACGGTCGTTTAGCAAGTAAACAGCGAAGGTGGCAATGTGGCGCTGATTTCAGTAAACCCAAGTTCGGGAAGTGAAAAGGGTTGGAGGACGTCCACCCGAGAAAGACTCGGGCTACCCCTAAGTGCCTGCGCGGGCGGGCAATTTACAACCCTTAACAAAGCTGGGCGCACTACCTCGCCTTTTCTTTTTGTCTCTTAACTTCTTATAGGAAGATTGGCTCAGACCTTTGAGGTTATCTGTCAATAAATGTAAATCGCAACTCTATTTGGACGCAATTGCAGGCGCGCCTTGACGTCCAATTGGGGTATAGCCAAAGATGACACCACAATTTCGTTCAGACCTACTACGCACAAGGCGAATCGGCAGTGGGCGAATGCAAGTAGGCGGCGCAAAAGGGCCTAGAAATTTGTATCACTTGTATCGATCCCCCATAAACATGGGATAGAAAAGGACTATCGCTGGTTTAGACGACTGCTACATTTGGTCCCTAAACCAAATGACACTCGAAGCAAGCAATTGACGTTTTAGGAGCGAATACCCGTTTTGCAACTGAAATAGCCGCTGATTGCAAGTCGAACCGGTTTCCAACGCTGATCGTTAGAGCTTTCATTTTGAGAGCGACAACGAGCACTAATCCACTAGAAAGATTATTATGAATTTTTGCGTTAGATTCAGCGGGCCGACGTGCACGCTGCTTTCGTTGGTTATCGCCAGTTTCGCAGTAAGTGCATCCGACTTGTCCGAACATCAAGTGCTGTCGGCGGTCCCTGCAATAGAACTATCGAAGATAGACAGTTATTTGAACACCCTAATGTCCGGTGTCGTGGTCAAGAAGGAATTTTTCGAGATCGGGCAGACGATTAGCTGCGTAGATATTAACCATCAACCCTCCTTGAACCATCCACTCATAGGTAGAACACACGTTGTTCAGACTGAACCGTCGCAAGAATTGTTGGCCAAAATGCCGGGAACATGGGTGAAGAGCTCCGCACACACCGACTGTCCCGAAGGCACGGTTGACATGGTTCTGCCGACCCGATTGGCAATCGCAAAGGCAGGTAGCGTCGATAACTTCCTGAGTATCAACGGCCTCAAACGTCCCGCTAACAATGACCAGCGAAGCTCGCGTTCCGCCAATAGCTTGGACAATCCGCCAGCACCCGAACTGGGCGAACCATACAACAGGCAATATGCCGAATTCCATACCGCCTACTCTTCCTTTAGAGCAATAGGGGCTCAAGCAACCTTCAAAGTCTCCAAGCCGTACGTCGAAAATATCAATGAGCAGTCAATCGGTCAAGTTTGGTTGAGTGGTGGTAGCTATACCGCTTTGCAGACGATTGAATGGGGATGGATTGTGAGTTATCGAGTGAACAACGACTCGAGCCCACATTTCTTTTCGTTTTACACAGCAAACAATTACAACTCCTATTGCTACAACGACACATGTGGGTTCGTTCGGGTCAGCCCAACAGCGTTGCATTATAGGAATGCACTGTCCGTGAATAGCGAATTTACCGCGGGAGTTGTGTTTGACCCGTCTACTAAAAACTGGGTTCTCTATCAAAAGAGTGACGCAAACATTAGTAACACGACTGGCACATACACCATGATTGGCTACTATCCTGCGTCTTTGTTTGGCACAGGGCCAATGAGCAAGAGCGCCGAACGCCTGCAGGCTGGTGGGGAAGTTTATGGCAAAGTTTCAGAACAGCCTCATACAACGACCCAGATGGGTAATGGACAACGGCCATGGACCGGTGGCGGACTACAACCCGTGGTGTTGAATACCAGTGCTGCGTACATCAGAAACGTTGGTTACCAAGGTCTCGACTTTTCGCTGAACTATCTCAGTTCTTCAAATACGATCTCTTATGTGAGCAAGGCTTATTGTTACGACGCCTACTACGGGTTCAATTCTTCATGGGGGGCGTACATCTACTATGGCGGGGCCGGCTACTACAAATGGTATTGCGACTAAGGCGCTGGGAGTTCGAATGCAGATCAAAAAATGGGGGGTAACCGTCACCTCCTTGTTGCTACTGACAAGTGTGGCGGCGGCACCCCCCCTTCGTTTTGAAGAGCTTATGTTCGAGAGGGCTCAAAACGCTTTTCCCAAAGTATTTCCAGGGCATCCGTCGACCATTGCCAACGACACATATGTGTACCGGAAGTATGCGAATGGGAATATGTTGGCCGTCGCCAATTACAACGTGTACATGTCAGGTCCATCAACAGGGAATGAACTGAAGTTGATTGGTCCGATGGAGCAGTTCAGATGCGGACTGGTGCCACGACTGGGCGGCTGCCCCCCTCAATTTGAGCAGTTGATCCCCAGAGCAAGGATCAAGGCTGACGCGGAGCAAACCTTCGTATTTTTGAGTGCTGAGGCTTTCGCGGAACAAGTAAGCAAACAAATCGATTTGCCCTCAGGACCACAGCTCATGATCAACTGGGAAAATCAGATGGTTATCGGCGTCGTGCTTGGGAAGAAGGCCCCTCCTTGCAGTTCCGTGTTTATCGCTGGAACGAGAGAGGAGGCAAATGAAATCGTCATTACCTACAGAGTCGCCGGGCCCCTCCCATCCGCTAAATGCACCGATCCACTTGCTTATTCGACGGACTTTGTAACCATGAAGCGGTCACCCAAAGTGATCTCGTTTGATCGTGTGGCAAGCCCGTAATGGTGGAGTGTCCCACCTTCGATCTTTCAGCCAATCGGAGATTTGCGTTCGCACTCCCGCCATCCCTTTGGTTGCCTTGCTACGCTGCGGGTTTGTAGATATATGCACCACAACATGGCAAATCCTAATTTGCAAATAATGTGAGCCGGTGCCGTTCGAATGCAAGTCGGCCGCTACGATTGCAAGTTCAATTGCAAGTTCAATTGCAAGTAATGTGAGTCTGACCGTGCGGTCAGTTGCAAATAATCTGAGTCGGTAGAGCCGCTGATTGCAAGTTGGGGCGGTTTCAAACGCGAGCCGCTACAAATAGCTGCTAGAACTGCTGTCCAAATCTTGGCGATGCGGTACTGTACAACGATACAAAAGTAGGGGGATTGATGGTCGATTTCAACAAGCTCCGGGCCAGTGCGGCTAAGCCAAAGATCGTGGACCCAGTCGAGATTTTTCGGCGGCTGCCGAAATCGACTGGCATCAACGATTTGTACACCAGCCAAGCCGAAGTGCTAAAGGGATGGTACGAACGCAGACAGGAACACGACATAGTTCTGAAGCTGCATACCGGAGGCGGCAAAACACTGGTGGGCTTGTTGATGGCCCAATCAACGCTCAACGAGTTGAGGGAGCCCGTCCTGTACCTGACTCCGACGACTCAGTTAGTCAACCAGACCCTCGAAAAGGCGAAGCTGTACGGCATAAACGCGGTGCCGTACCTGAAAGGGGTTGACCTCAACGACGAATTTCGCAACGGCAACGCGGTCATGGTCGCCACTTACAGCGCTCTGTTCAACGGCAGAAGCAAGTTCGGCCTGCGCGGAACCCCCAGCCCGGTGAAAGTCGGCGCAGTCATCTTGGACGACGCGCACACTGCTTTTGACGTGGTTCGTGATGCCTTCACGCTTACTGTGAGTTCCTCAAAGGAGGCTAGCAAGGAAAAGGCGGCACTCTTTTCGTCGCTGAGCCAGGCCTTCCGAAAAGACTTCAACGACATGGGCAGGCTGGGAAGCTTCGATGACGTGATCTCCGGCCGGGAGTTCGGCGTCCTTGAGGTGCCGTACTGGGCTTGGCGGACTCGTCTAGACCAAGTCCGAGAAATGCTTGCGGCGAGCTCTGCGACGAATGAGCTGGTCTGGCCATTCCTACGGGACAACCTTCACCTATGTCATGCGCTAGTTAGTAAAACAGGCTTCACTATCACACCAGCGCTACCGCTAGTCAATGCTTTACCCACATTCTTCGAAGCACCTCGTCGCATCTACATGTCTGCGACGATCGCCGACGACAGTGAACTCATCAGAACCTTTGACTTGGTGCCGACCGCCGTAGAGAAGGCGCTCACCTCGCGTGCACTCGCCGGTATCAGTGAGCGAATGATCCTGATCCCGGAATTGATGCCCTTTGGCATCGATCTGGCTGCGGCGACGCGAAGAATTTTGGCCGGTATAGTCGAGAGCAATCGCGGTGCTGTGATTCTTGTGCCCTCCAACAAATTGGCCGCCAAGTGGACCGACGTGGCCAAGTTGCCGGAGAAGTCGACTGACGTCGAGATTTCGGTACAGGCGCTGCAAGAGGGCAAGACGTTTGGACCAGTGGTCTTTGCCAACCGTTACGATGGCATTGATCTACCTGGAGAGGCGTGTCGCCTACTGGTGATGGATGGTCTGCCGACAGGCACATCCGACTATGAGCTGTACCGAGCAAGCGCGCTGTATGGTGGTGGCACGATCACTCGCCTACAAGCACAGCGCATTGAACAGGGCCTGGGTCGCGGCGCCCGTGGCGGTGGTGACTACTGTGTCGTGCTGGTCACGGGGGGCAGCCTGGTGGCGTGGATTGCCAAGGAGGCCAACTTTCGCTATCTGACGAGCGCGACGCGAGCCCAGCTCGAAATGGGTGCCGATGTCAGCAGATCAGTGGAGAGCGAACGCGACCTTTGGGACACCATTTGTAAGAGTCTTGCGCGCGACACGGATTGGGTTCAATACCACGCGGAGACCTTGGCTGACAAGGTTGGTGATGTCGAAGTCGACGCAAAGCCCTTCAACATCGCCGCCGCTGAACGCAAGGCGGTGAACCTTTGGCAAGACGGAAACCACGAGTTGGCCATCGCGAAGGTGGAGAGAGCCATCGAAGGCAACCAACCGGACAACCAGACAACAGGGTGGCTGTGGCAGCTTGCTGGTCGCATTGCCGATGCCTGGGAGCACAGCGACAAAGCAGAGGAGATGCAAAGGAATGCGTTTGGGCGCAATCGCAATCTGCTGAGGCCGAAAGTGCTTCCCCCATACCGTGCAGTTCCTCAGCCCGGGCCTCAGTCGCAGGCCATCGCCCAGATGCTGGAGGGCTTTCGTTCCCGCCGCGGCTTACTTCAGGAATTTGAGGAAGCGGTGGTCCACCTCAACCGCGACGCCTCGGCCAACCAGTTTGAACAAGCGTTGGCGGATCTGGGCAAGTTCATCGGGATCGTCACCGAAAGGCATGACAACCATGGTGAGGGACCCGACGTCTTGTGGCTGCTACCGTCGAAATTTGGCCTCATCATCGAGGCGAAAAGCCGCAAGAAGGAAACTGGCGCGCTTACCAAGGACGACCATGGGCAATTGCTCGTAGCGCATCAATGGTTCACACGGAACTACCCCGACTACCAGAGTGTCAAAGTGGCCGTGGTCCCTCAGAACCGCGCCACGCGTGCTGCCTCTGCACACGCTTCCCATGCTCTGACCTATGAGAACTTGCAGCGCCTGGTGGCAGACGCCAGGACGCTGCTGACGCAACTGTGCGACTCCTCCCTCAGCGGTCCCCACCTGGTGACCGAATGTGCGACGCGGCTGCGAAATTCCTCGCTAGAAGTTGAGCAGCTTGTGGCCAACTACTTAGTGCTGTTCGGGGACACGTAGGCGGCGTCAAAGCTAAATTGCGCTGGGCACTTGTGGTTCAGGGTGTACATCAGGGAGAACGAATGACAAGAAATGCGGTTTCAGTGCCTGCAACCTATGACGGCCGCGAACAGGCCTGGATCAAACATCAACTACTTGAAAGTTACTTGGAAAAGCTGCTGCTGATCATCGGCATGGCCGCCCGAAAGCAGGGAAAAGTCGAGATCTGCTATGTGGATTGTTTTGCCGGTCCCTGGGGGGACGATTCGGCGCAAATGGAAGGTACTTCCATAGCCATTTCTCTGCGAACAATGGCCATGTGCAAACAAAAACTGGCCAAACTTGGTGTGGACGCCACCATGCGCGCGCTGTACATCGAATTGGACAAACGGGCCTTCGGGCGGCTTTCCGACTACCTCCAAAAGGCGACCCCCGCAGGTGTCGACGCTCAATGCAAAGAAGGCGACTTCCTCGCCCTTCGACAGGATATCCTGAAGTGGTGCGGGAACACAGCATTCACGTTCTTCTTCATCGACCCCAAGGGCTGGAAGACGGTCGGCGTTCCCAACCTACGCTCCTTGCTCGCCCGACCGCGATCAGAATTCCTGATCAACTTCATGTACGACTTCATCAACCGCACTGCATCGATGCGCGAATGGCAGGATGAAATCGCGGAATTCCTGGATCAGTCAATTGAAGTTGTTCAACGCTTGGAAGGGGCGGCGCCCCAGATTCGAGAGACCGCGTTGCTCAGCACCTACCGCGAGGGTATCAAAAACGCTCTCCCACCCCAACGGGCCAAATTTGGACCAAGAACTGCCTATGTGCGCGTCATGGACAGAGACAAGGAACGCGCCAAGTATCATCTTGTCTACCTGACCACCCACCCAGTGGGCATCATTGAGTTTATGCAGATATCGCAGGATGTCGAACTCATCCAAAAGCGCGTTCGTGTCGCCAAGAAGGTCGAAACCCGGCAACAACAAAGCGGGATGGACGACATGTTCGCGGAGACATACGACAACTTGGTCGATGACGATGAGCAAGCCAGTCCGGGCGTAGTGGATCAGTTCTGGCTCACATACCTGTCAGCTACTCCCAAGGTAGTGGACGAGGACGCTTTCGCCGACATTCTGGAACGGCAGGGGTGGACACCCAACGATCTTCAGGCGTCCTTGGCTCGATTGATCAAAGCGGGCAAAGTCAGCAACGTCAATGTAACAAGCCTTCGACCAAAGCGCCCACTGCACTACGAGAAGAAGGAACAACTTGTCCTGACGCTCTGAGCGTCAGCCAAAGAAGATCAGTGACTTCTGTTTGGCCTGAAGCAAATCGCCAGGCTTGATGGAGCGCCCCTTGGTGCGGACCTTTCCGTCTGGGGACCTTACCAGCAGTTCGCTGCACCGGATTGCTTCGTCGAGAGATTCCTTGATCATGCCACCCGTCGCCGGCGTAAGGCTGCCCATCAACTCGGTCAACTGCCGGAACTCGATAGGGTCACTCCGTCCGAACAGCAGCGGCATGAGCTTTTCACCTAGACCTCTCTTGCATTTGTCGGAGGCGATGGCATCGAAATGGTGGACCTCGCCCAACTCAATGTCGTGCTGCTGGGTCACGGCACTGTCGCTCCCTGCGCGGTAGCCTAGGGTGAACAGGTCTGGCTCAAGGTAATGGGAGAAGTGATTGGCCATTTCCCAGTGCAACTCCATCATGACATCGCGCGCTTTGTAGTTCTTGGACAGGTGGACCAGCCAGTACGTCCAAGACGAATTGCCCATGGGCGTGATGTAGAAGATGGTGGAATGGCTGGCGCCACTACTTTCGATCAGGCCCTTGGCGAGGTTGCGCTGGATGGCAGAGCGCCAGACTGCCGACGGTGCGCCCCTCAGCGATTCAAGGGCTACCCAGTCAATGTGGGCATCCAGGCCGAGCTCTTCCATCTTTTTGCGGCTTTGGGAGTTGTCCGCCAAGAATGAAATTAGCGAATCCACACCGAAGGTAAGGATTACCTCGGGCTTGTCTATTTCCGTGAAAATCTTTTTGATCAGAGGTACCGGGACTTTGTCATAGGCGTACTGATCCAGCAGAAAAATCGCGCGCCCCCCGCCTTGGCGCCGGATGATGTCCTGATTGATCTTGTGTATATGCGTATCAAAAGCGCCTTGGACCGCGACAATGTCCTTTCCCAGTCGGGCATGGCCGTATTTCGTGGCCAATAGTGCGTTCAGGTAGGCGTGGGTGGAGCGGTGCTGCTCCACGAAGTAGTACTTGGCGTCCACCTTGCGAGGTTTGTCCCGACCGATGTTTAGTAAAGCCTCTTGTTCGATGACAGTGTCCACCACAATCTGAGGCGAACCCGGGCTGAAGCTCTGGCCGTCAGGCGCAATGTAGTCGCCACCCCCGGCAAAGCCGTCGACGATGGAGAGCACCAATCTATCGATGTTGTAATTGCTCATCAACACTTTGATATAACGTCCAAGGTACTCGCGGACGATTTGGTGCTTGACCAAGCTGTGGTGATCCACGGATGGTGGAGCTGCACCGATCTGCCAGTTGTACTTGTCTCCACGCTTTGTCATGTAGCTGTAGAAGAGCCTAGGAAGCTCCTATGCTAGTGCAACTGGCGCCTCCTTATTTTTCGGCCCTAGCAGCGTCAAGCCAGTGCCATCATTTGTGCAGGCATCTGGTCCCATGTTCGGCCGTTTAACAGGCGTCCATTCGCGGATTTTGCGCGGCGCTTGCCATCGGCACCCCAACCACCCCACTGTTTGAAGAAGAAGGCGACACCCTGCTCCTCGCACTGCTCGCGAACGGAATCGGCCCATTCAGGTTTCATGGGCCTGGCCTTCGGTCCAGATTCGCCACCGACGATCACCCAATGAATGTTGGTCAGGTTCAGTTCGCCCACGTCCTCTAGAAACGGCTCCACAGAGAGGAATCGAATGTGCGCTGCAACCTTGCGAAGGTGGTCGATGCGCGTCACGCCATGCTGCTTGTTCTCCACTGACACGCCCAGCCAGGCGTTCTTTGGGACCTCTCGGTTCTTGAAGAAACGCGCCATGCGCGCCGCGCGCTTGGTCAGAATCTGGTAGGTATGGCGAGGAGTCTTGTGGATGACATCGAAGACCTTTTCGATGTATTCATCAGCGATTCGGTCATGGAACAGGTCCGACATCGAGTTGACGAAGTACGTGGTCGGCTTGTTGCGCAGTATCGGATCGTTCAGCCGCTGCGGCAGCATGGTGAGCTGGAAGCCATTTTCGTAGCCAGGCGTGCCCATCGCTTGCAGTCGGTGTGCCATGGTCTCAGCGTAGCAATTCTTGCAGCCTGCGGATATCTTGGTGCAGCCGACCGTGGGATTCCAGGTTTGCTCGGTCCATTCGATCTTGCTGGTCGTAGTCATATGGTCTTTCCTCCTTGTGCTTTGGTGGGCCAATGGCTACGCGCCAGGCCCCGGAAAATTCCGTAGATCTCCAAATCCGATTGAGGTCGAATCGGCTTGTGTTCTGAGTTGTGCGGCATCAACACCGGCCGCTTGCCCTCGTATCGCAATTCCTTGAGCGTATAGGCACCATCGACGACAGCCACCACGATCTGCCCAGCCAGAGCCTGTTTCGCGCGCTCAATGATTGCCAGATCTCCATCCAGAATGCCTGCATCCCGCATTGAGTCTCCCTTGACCCTTAGCAGCACTGTTCTCGATGGATGTTTTATTAGAAAACTGTCTAGTGTCATCACGTCGGACAACAACTGCGGCTCAACAATGTCCGGCGTGCCGGCGCGCACGCTGGCATCCATCAGCGGTAACGCAAAGAAGCGTTCCGTCGGAAGCACCTTTCCACCAGGGCCCTTGCGGAGGACTCCAGCTGAACACAGGCGATCACGCAGCTTCAAGGCAGCGTTGGCAGAACGGAATCCCAAGACTTCAGCCATCTGGGCAAGGGAACTGGGCAATGCACGGTCAGTTGCATACAGGTCTCGCAGCTTCAAAAAATGCTGATGGTCGGTGTTGGCTTTACCCATGTGCGTATTTTGGTGTATGGACATACACCGTGCAAGTCTTCGGCACTTGCCCATGCGGATGTGTAGGGTTCTGCAACGGATGAACAACGTCATTGGGCGCTCGAACGGTTCGCCTGCACGATGGCTGGACCCACCGCCTCAATCAGCTTGGCCAGGATCACGGCTGTGCTTTGCCGACCGTCCCAGACCTTGTCTAGCGCCTGACGAATTCGGTCGTTGTCGCACGCTGAACTTGTCACATCATTTATGCATGTATTTGCGTCAATATCTGCATGGTCCAACAGCAGTTTCATTTTGGGAGTCACCGTCTTGGTGCGTGCTGCGAGGAATCGCTGGACCGTCGATTGGTTGACTCCACGTTCGATAGCGAACGCTGTCGGTGTAGAGCCTACTCTTTTCAGGTAGGCGAGTAGGTCTTTCCGAATTCGAGGTAGGTTCGCCTGTGATGTCTTAGCTATTCTTGGCATATATGCATATTATTATGCATATTGCCGCGTTGTCTAAGGGGTGATTCCAGGAAGTGGGCTGGTGGCGCCGAAGTGAAATCGGCAGGCTTGCCAGGAATTCATTGAACATGCAGGGACGTCCGGAAGCGTTGCTGCGGGTGTGGAATCTCTGAGCATCAAATTGTGTCAGTCGAGTCTCGACACCTGAGACCATTTCAGGTCAATACCAACACGAACTGCTCGGAGCGCACATGTGCCTGTCAAAACGCCCTACGACAGGTAGTACGTGAAAATGCCAAAGTGTCCGTGCAGAGTCCCATCGACTGCATAAGAGCGGCACGCAATGCTTAGCACGTCGACGACTATGCCTCCACCCAAGCGGTGAACCCACCAGCGGTCGCTATTTTTTTCGAAACCAGAACGAAGGAAGCCCGACACGCGGCTGCATGCAATTGTCGCAAAACAGCAGTTGCTCAGGACCTGTGGTCGCAATGTAAAACTTCGTTCCTACTGACAAAACCTCTGGCGTGCAGTTCATCTGTTCAACCGTTTCCGGCCGCGCCAAGCTCGTATGTTTGTCGGTGGATAGTTCAACAATAACGCCGGACTCACTCGGCAAGAACTTTGCCGGGTCAATCTTGCAGCACGGTCTTCTTCTTGCCTCTTGTGCAAGTATTTCGGCGCCAAATGTGCATGCTGGCGCCATCAATTGGACTTCAACTACTAGCGGTGCAGCACGAAATTTCGCACCCGCGGTAGATATCGTGTTGCACCGCTAGTACTTGCTATTGCCCACGCTGCAAGACCACACTAAAGTGACCCAACTGCATCCGCGCGGCGTGCCTTTCGCCTTCAAATCCATGTTGAACACTAGCGCCCACATCGCAGAAAGCGTAGATAAGCTTCTCCTGTTGATTCCGGTTGAAAACTGAGCCACTTTGAGGAAAATTTCGCTGCAAATTT
>ERZ724527.312-NODE-312-length-24433-cov-7.029822_pt1 | contig 24433 bp, 21 predicted proteins | sample MGYA00376060_ERZ724527 | MGnify/ENA primary metagenome ERZ724527 (study PRJEB28724, sample SAMN07190886) | activated sludge metagenome | isolation source: activated sludge of sewage treatment plant in Hong Hong | place: USA: Christiansburg, Virginia | collected...
TCAGGAAACAGTCGTCACCAGCGCGGTGCGGCGTTGATTGTCGGTCTCATCATGTTGCTGCTGCTCACGCTCATCGGCGTGGCGGGCATGCGGGATACGCTGTTGCAGGAAAAAATGGCCGGCAACATGCGTGACAGGGAAATTGCCTTGCAAGCAGCGGAATCGGCATTGCGCGCTGGCGAAGCGCAGTTGGCGCAATTGACCGAACCGGTGTTTACCAACACCAACGGCCTGTACGACCACAACACGCCTGCGGGTCTCGCGGCCATGCAGCGGAAAAAATCCGGCGTGCCGGTAACAGAGCAAGTGTTCTGGCAACAGGCAACATCGTGGACGGCTGCCAAGTCGATTACGTATCCGTTTGCGCTGGACGATGTGAATAATCCACCGCGCTATGTGATCGAGAAACTCACCGCGGCCATGTCTACCGACAAGAGTACATACACAGGCGGTACAGACCCGAATTTCGTTACAAACATCACCGCGAATGTGGAAGTGCCGGACCCGCATATTTCCTACCCGGATTACCGGGTAACGGCGCGCGGCGAAGGCCCGACCGGTGATGCGATAGTGATTTTGCAAGCCACATTCCGGCGCGTGCAGTAACGCCGGGTGTGATTTAAGACAGGAACAGCAGTTGTTTTACATAATCGTTATTTTACATACATGCAATAAATGAGAGGTGGTGTCATGGGCACATCAAACGTTACAAAAAGGATTGCGAAGCACATGAGGCAATATGCACTCGGTGCTGCGGTGGCGGCTGCATTGGCGCTGCCAACCACTGCGCTGGGCTGGGATTACGCGCAGGTGCCACTGTTCTGGGATACCGGTGTGCATCCTAACGTGGCTTTCATGATCGATGATTCGCGCAGTATGCAGTATTTGTCGACTAATGAAGCATTCAGCCGTTGGAAAGGTGGCACAGACCCTGTCGCGCTGACTAGCGACACGTTCTATTTTTGTAACAACTACAACTATACCAGTCCATCGACAAGTTCAGCTTGTAATTCAACTGTGTATACCGTAAATGAATTTACAGTACAGACCCCGGTTTACCCTGCCCCTGCGAGCGCTTCTGTCGCAGTAAACGTTACCACCAGCGGTGGATATTCCTCGGACTGTAATACATCATCGCGCACAAACGGCGTATACAAAGCAGGTAACAACATCTGTAAGAACGGTCACGGCATCAGCCCTAACGCGCGTCTGGTGTATACCGTAACATCAGGCACCACGATTGGTGGCTTGGCCAATGGTCAAGTGGTGTATGCGGTTCAGGTGGATTCTGACAGCTTCAAGGTAGCAACCGCTCCTGGTGGTACACCAATAACATTCGGAACCATAACGACAGGCAATTATAGTTTTTCTGGTCTAAGGGTGGGAACAGTTCCCAAATACATATATCAAGATGCGTATTTCTCGGAAACTTTCAGCGCTACATCCGTCAGTGCAGCGCTGTGTGACGTGACTAAAGCGCCAGGTTCCCCTGGGTATTACATCGGCACGAGCAATAGTAGCAACTTTTGGCTGTCATCTAATGTTGGGCCAGCGTCGAAAAATGTCGGTGTGCTGGTATCGAACAAAAGCGGTGGCGGTGGTACAAAAGATTCTTGCGTACGCTGGAAAGAAGGCAACACCGCACAACAGCCTACCACCGCAGGTACTGTGTGTAACTCGCTGGCATCGTGCGCGACTTACCCGGACAGTCGGGATGTCTATACCCCGTATGAAGGTGGTTACGGCGCGTATCTGGCTCGGCGTTTGGTCACCGTAAAATCGACCTATAATTTTGCCGATTCGCTGACGTACCCTAACTCGGATCCTGATCTGAATGTATTTAATTCAACACTGGGAGTGGGATCGGATTATCGTGTGATACCTAACCTGAAGCGCATCGAAGCTGCACGCGAAGCTGCACAGCAGATAGTGCTGGACAACTACACCCGCATGCAAATTGGTTTGTTCAGCTTTACTCCGAGTGACAATGGAGAGAGGAACGTATCTTGTGGCAATGGTACCAACCCGTCTGCGGAGAAGGCTGCGTTAATTGGTGCTATGGAAGGAATGGGGGTTGCTGATCTCCCTCTGAGTGCAGGTGACGGAGCTATTGGTTTGTTGAAGCCAGAAACCGCCACACCACTAGCCAAAACCCAGGCGGTAATTAACAGTTACTTTTCGGGTGGAAGTAGCCCTATCCAATACCGTTGCCAGAAAAACTATGCGGTGGTCATGACAGACGGTGATCCAACCAATGATTCTGGAACGCTGGATGGCAATGCCCAAACGGGTTATGACGTGGACGCTAAAACCACTGGCAACGATATTGGTGGCAAGTCTTATAACACCACGGAGTTTGGTGGTATCTGGGCTAAGCAAAGAGTTGTGACGTTTACGGTGGGCTTTGGTCTGGAAAACAACTTGCTGAAACGTACTCCGCTGGTTGATCAGGTCAATATTACCAAGTCTGAAATTATCGGAAACAAGGTCAAGTCTCTATCACATGGTCTGAGTACTGGTGACTACGTTCAGGTTGTATCTGGCGCTGCTACTGGCTTGACCAATGGCAACTACTACTATGCCGTGAAAGTCGACGGTGACACCTTCAAGTTGGCAAGTTGCTCATCTACTGGAGATACCGGCACCGGCTCCACCAACTGCAAGCAGAAAGCGTTTGATTGCGCATCAACTGGTACTACCAGCGCATCGGGACCGTGTCTGCCAGTAACTGGGGGGTCGGGCACCATGGTGATGAGTATCGGCCCTGGTAAAGCCCTGTTCTCGTTCACGCCACAAGCCTTGTCGCAATCGCTAGGCGATGTATTCAACAAGATCAATGCGCTGGTGGCCTCGGCGTCTGCGGTATCCACCAACTCCAAACAGCTGGGTGCAGACACCCTGGTTTACCAGGCGCGTTTCAACACAGAAGACTGGAGTGGTGAAGTGGCAGCCTATGCGGTGAACCCGTCTACCGGCAAGGTCAACACTGCTGCAGCACCTGCGTGGACCACCAAGACCAAACTGGATACGGTGGCTGAGCGCGGCACCTTGCTCACCTGGAATGTGGATAGCAATGCGGGTGCGCCATTCGGCACTCTGGCGGATCTTGGTGCCACCCAGGCTGCCAAGCTGAATGGGGATATCAATGCCCTGAACTGGCTGAAAGGCAACGACATTGCCACGCCTGCAGGTTTCCGTTCGCACTCCATCAACGGCTTGATGGGTGACATCATCAATGCGGACCCTGTGTTTGTAGGTGCATTGAACTTCGGCTACCAGACCTTGCCAGCCTCGGATCTGGGCAGTTGTGCCATCAGTGGCCTGACCGCCACGGGCACAGGCTGTACCGGTGCAGAGATTTACGCAGCGTATCTGGCTAACCGTAAAGCGACTGCCACGCCCATGTTGTTTGCCGGTACCAACGGCGGTGCGATGCACGTGCTGAACTCTACCAGTGGTAGCGAGATCATGGCCTACTACCCTGCCGGTGTATTCGAGGGCTGGGATGACATCAACAACAACGGCGTGCAGGATGCGGGTGAAACAGAGAAGAAACTGTATAACCTCACTCAATCGACGTATGACCACCGCTTCTTCGTGGACGGCGCGGGCACCACCAGTGATGCGTTTATCGGCAGCAGCTGGAAAGCCTTCTTCGTCGGCGGCCTGGGTGCCGGTGGCCGCAGTGTGTACGCCATTGATGCATCGGACGCCAGCTTCGGTCCCAGCGATATCAAGTGGGAGTTCACTAACCCGAACCTGGGCTACAGCTACGGCAAGCCTACCATTGCCCGCTTCAGCAACAACAAGTGGTATGCCGTGTTCCCGAATGGCACAGACAGCAATGGTGACAAAGCCAGCGTGTTCGTAGTCAGCTTGACCAACGCCTCGGATTACCATGAGCTGACGGTGTCTAACGGTGACTCAGCCGCTAGCCCGAACGGCATGATGACGGTGGCGGTGTCGCAGGATAACGAGCGCACAGCGGAGTACATCTACGCCGGTGACATGAAAGGCAATATCTGGAAGTTCTATGTGGGCGGCGGTGGCTGGCCATCAGGTACCAAACTGTTCACAGCCAAGGATTCCGGTGGCCTCACACAATCCATCACGGGCGGTCTCCGTATCGGTAAGCACCCTGCCAGCCTGGGTAACCTGGTGTATTTCGGTACCGGTAAATACTTCGAGAATGTCGATAAGGACTACAAAGTATCGTCTGTGCCGCAAATCGATTCCTTCTACGCAATACTGGACGATGGCACCACTAACATGACGCGCGGCAGCTTGCAGGTGCAAACGTTCACCACTACGGGTGGATTGCGTACCGGCTCGACAAATGTGGTGGACTACACCACCAAACAGGGCTGGTATATCGACCTGACCGTCAACGGTGCCAAACAGGGCGAGCGGGTAATCAGTACGCCGGTGTTGTCGGGTAGTCGCCTGATCTTTGTGTCCATCGTGCCGTCTGGCGGTGACAAGTGTATTTCCAACGGTACCAGCTGGCTCAATGAGCTGGATGCACTGGATGGCAGTATGCTGGACGACAAGGTGCTGGATACCGACAACGATGGCGACATCGACGCCTCTGACACCAAGGTGACCTCGGTGCAGCTGGACGGTATGGCCAGTGAGCCTTCTATCCTCGATGGTGGTGATGGCAAGTCCGAGAAGAAGATCATGGGTAGCACCAGTGCGTCCAGCTCGATCATCACTGTGACCGAGAAGAAAGGGGCAACCGAATCGCTGGGTGGCTCAGGCCGGATGTCCTGGCAGCAGATACAATAAGCAGGTTGCGTAGCCGGGTGGCGGGTGTTCCCTGCCTCCCGGCTTGCGCACCACAACGTCGAGCTATTGCATACAAAGAATGGGAAACATTATGAAAAACACACAGGGTTTTACCATGATCGAACTGATGATTGTGGTCGCGATCATCGCCATCATCTCAGCGATTGCCTACCCGTCTTATCAGGAGAGTGTGCGAAAGGCCAACCGCGCCGATGCGATGGATACCATACTGGATACTGCGCAGCGTCTGGAGCGTTGTTTCACATCGTACGGTTCGTACAACCACGCCAGTTGTCCTGTACAGGCCGGCGATTCCATAAATTCCACGCATGATCACTATGAGGTGGCGGTTACGAGTACAGCCTCTACCTACTCCCTTACAGCAACACCGTTAACAGACCAGCAGCTAGCGGATGCCAAGTGCACCTCGTTTACCATTACCAACACAGGCCAGAAAACAGCAACAGGATCGGATTCCACACACTGCTGGTAAGCATTGCCGGTGTAAGCTGGCAAGAACCATTTACAGGGGGCAGCTCAAGGGCTGCCCTTCTGCATTTTCAGGGATGCCATCCCGGTTCTGGTCATTGCCAAAACGCAGGCGGCCATTGCGGGTAAATATCAGGTTGCGTGCGTCGCGGGGCGTGCCTTTCGGCGGACAGTACGTGATGCTGCCGGCTGTATTTTCCAGCATCCCGTTGGCCATAAAGCGCAAATACTGTTTGTTCAGTGCTGCGCGCATTTTCAGTTGGCTGCCAGTGGGTGGCTGGGCAATTTCTGCCAGCAGTTTTTCCTCGTTTTCCATTACCCGGTTGCCATTGGGGTCCTGGAATACCAGCGCGCCATTCGTCCAGTCATTGCCGCAGCTGCCTGCCCCGGCCTTTGCACAAAACACCACCGGTTGCCGCTGGTTAATCGCCGCACTGCGCGCTAACTGGTAGGCATTGGCCAGAGAGTTCACCACCGTTTCGCTTTGAACACGCCGTACCACATCAGCAAATGCGGGAAGCGCAAGGCTCAACAGGATGGCGAGTATGCACAGCGCGACCAGTAATTCGACCAGTGTGTAGCCACGGATTTTTTGTATCGATACATGCATTCGGCAATCCTTTGCCATGTTTGTATTAGTGGATGCGATAATGCCCGCCAGATGCCTGGCGTGTTGTCAGCTTTTTCTGGAATGTATGTAAGACATGTCTGATTTTGTTGTCATCGGCGGCGGCGTAATGGGTTTGATGCTGTCGCGGCAATTGTTGCAAGCCGGTGCCAGCGTCACGCTGCTGGAAGCCGGGCAGTGCGGGCGTGAAGCATCATGGGCGGGTGGAGGCATCGTCTCCCCGTTGTATCCGTGGCGTTACTCACCGGCTGTAACGGCATTGGCATCGCCAGCACAGCACTTGTTCCCTGCCTTGTGTGAAGCATTGCTGGCGGAAACAGGGATCGATGCAGAGTACCGGCAAACCGGTTTGTTGATGCTGGATGCGCCGGATGCTGCGCAGGCCATGCAGTGGGCGCGGCATCACGGCATCAACCTGCAAGCCATCACGGGAAACCGGTTGCCACAATATGAAAAAACACTCGCAGACACATTCCAGGGCGGTTTGTGGATGCCGCACATTGCCAACGTGCGCAATCCACGCTTGTTACAGGCGTTGCGTATCTCGCTGCAACAACAATCCCGTTGCGTGCTGCGTGAATTTTCTCCTGTGCAACAACTGGAAAATAATGCAGCGGTGCTGGTGTCGGGTGAGCGCGTTGCCGGTGGTGAGGTGGTGGTATGTGCAGGTGCCTGGGCTGGCCAATTGCTGCATGGCGTGGGTGTGAATGTTCCGGTCGCGCCGGTGCTCGGGCAGATGCTGTTGTACCGCCAGCCGGCGGATTGGCTGCGAACGATTGTGTTGCACGATGGCCGTTATGCCATCCCGCGTGCAGATGGCCATGTGTTGGTGGGCAGCACGCTGGAACAGCGCGGGTTTGATAAATCCATTACCGATGATGCTTGTACAGATTTGCGGCGCGCGGCTGGAAACATGTTGCCGGGTTTGCGTGATGCCACACCTGTCCGCCAGTGGGCCGGTCTGCGCCCCGGCTCACCGGAGGGTGTGCCGCTGATGGGAAAAGTGCCGGGATACACGAACCTGTGGCTCTGCGCCGGGCATTTCCGCAATGGCCTGGTGTTATCGCCTGCATCAACACAATTGATGGCAGATCTGTTGTTGCAACGAACGCCAGCGCTCGATGCGGCACCGTATCAGTTATTCGTTAGCGAACGCGACAGCAACTGAACCTTGGCAGATAGCGGCAATTGTTTGATGGCATGTTCACGCATGGATGCTTCGCTGCGGTTTGCAGCGGATTCACTGTATACCAACGTGACCGGGCGACGGCTGCGTGTGTAACGCGCCCCTTTTTTATCCGAGTTGTGTTCTTGCTCGCGCCGGACAGGATCGGTCGTGATGCCGGTGTACAGGGTGCCATCGGCGCAACGCAAGATATAGACAAACCAGTCTGCCATGGATCACAAGTCTTTTTTCAAGTGTAATGACGGGAACGAAACAGGAAAACACCATGCCAGCGTCTAGTGTATACCAGTCCATCCGCAGGTTTTTTGTTAAAGCCCCTTTTGCACACCAGCAGGATTTAACAGGCAAGACAGTGATAGTGACGGGATGTGCGCCGGGTTCTATCGGTTTTGAAACTGCAAGAACGCTGGCGGACTGGGGTGCAACGGTGATTGTCACCACGCGCTCGACGGTTGAAAAAACGGTGCAGGCATTGCGTGTTGTGACAACGGGTGGAGCTGTCGATGGCCACACACTGGATCTGGCTTCGGCAGATTCTGTTGCTGCCTTTGTCGCATGGTTTGAAAAAAAATATGCAGGGCAACTGGATATCCTGGTCAACAATGCAGGCATTCACCTGGATCTGTTGTCGCAGTGGAAAGCCCCGCAGTTGACGGCGGATGGCTTTGAAATCCAGTGGCGCATCAATTATCTCGGCACGATGCATCTCACGCAGCTGTTGTTGCCGCTGTTGCAGGCATCCGGCAAGAAAACGGGCGATGCGCGTATCGTCAATGTCGTGTCGCAATTGCACAGCAAGGGTTTCAACGCCGGTTTGTCTGGCAGTTATCCGTACAATTCATGGACAGCCTACGGCATGTCCAAACTGGCGCTGGTACACGCTACCTTCGAGTTACAACGGCGATATGGCGGAACGGATCATGTGCAAGCGTATTGCCTGCATCCCGGCGCGGTGTTCACGAATATTGCCGACAAGGGGCTGGCGGGTAATGGCTGGTTGCAAGCGGTGCGCCATGCGCTGTCACCGGTAGAGCGTTTCAGCTTGCTCACGCCGGAAGAGGGTGCACAGACCAGTATCCACTGCGCCTCCCATCCTGATGCAGCCGGTGGCCAGTATTACCAGCAATGCCGGCCACGTGCCGCCGCTGCGGACAGTGCTGATGCAGCAGTGGCTGCACAATTGTGGGAGAAGACTGGCCATTGGGTGCAATCACTGGCGCATTGACCCCGTTTCCCGATTAAAATGCGCCCCTGAGAGAATGTATCCAGCGTCAGCTTGAGGTAAAGAGAAATGGGAAGGGCGTACCAGAACCGCAAAGAGTCCATGGCAAAAACTGCCGGTGCGAAGACCAAGGTCTATTCCAAATACGGTAAAGAGATTTATCTCAGTGCAAAAAATAACGGTGCGGATCCCAATGCCAACCTGTCCCTGCGCCGTTTGATGGAAAAAGCCAAGCGTGACCAGGTGCCGACGCATGTCATCGAACGCGCACTGGAAAAAGCCAGCGGTGTAGGCGGTGACAATTATGCCGTGGTGCGTTACGAAGGCTTTGGTCCTGGTGGCTGTACGGTAATAGTGGATTGCCTGACCGACAACAATAACCGGACATTTGGTGATGTGCGGCTGTGTTTCACCAAGACCAAGGCGAAGATCGGTGTGTCCGGTTCTGTGGCGCATATGTTTGATCATCTGGGCGTGTTTGCATTCAGGCATGATGATGAAGATGCTGTACTGGAAATGTTATTGAATGCCGATGTGGATGTGACAGACGTTGAAAATGAAGACGGCATCATCACCGTGTACGTGCCGCCTGCTGAATTCAATAAAGCGCAAAAAGCCTTGAGTGAGGCGTTGCCGGATATCCATTTCGAAATGGAAGAAATCACTTTCCTGCCGCAAACGATGACAGAAGTGAAGGGCGACGATGCGGTGATGTTCCAGAAATTCCTGGATATGCTCGACGAGCTGGATGATGTGCAAGAGGTTTACCACAATGCACAGGTTGATGGCTGACTAGAGTGTAAAAATGTCTATTCCATGCCTGGATTGAATGGCGCTGGCCGGTAGTTTTTCCCTGACCGATAGTTTTTCTCTGACCGATAGTTTTTCCTGAACAAGAGCTTCCCCGCCCTGCCAGCGCTGTAAAATGTCTTTTTTTGCGTCGCTGTTGACCAGAAACCACACATGTTCTGCTGCACTCAAACGTCTTGCGCTGAGTGTGATACGCCGGGCAGGTGCTTTGGGCGCATGATTCACGGCCAGCACAGGCGGAGAATCCGGGTCTTCGCCCCAGTCATGGCCAGGAAACAGGCTCGCAGTATGGCCATCTTCCCCCAGCCCCAATAACACCAGGTCAAAATTGCCTACGTGAACAAGCGTCTGTGTGTACTGCTCGACGCAGTTTTTTTGCGACAGCTCCGCTGGAATGCTGTGAATCTGCGCAGGTGGGATCGTGACATGTGCCAGCCATGCATCAAATGCCATGCTGTCATTGCGGTGCGGGTGGTGCGCAGGCTCGCAGCGTTCGTCACCAAAATACACATGCCACTGTTCCCAATCGGTTTTTGCATCACGCAATAATGTGTAAACAGTTCGCGGTGTTTCACCGCCAGCCAGCACAATATGAAAGCTGTTTTTGTGGGCAATGCAGTCATTGGCCAGTGCAGTAATCTTGCTGGCAATATCTTGTGCGGTGGTTTTGCATATCATTGCGCTGCAAATCCTCGTGTTGCAATCATCTTAGTTATTGCGCCATTGCTGGTCTTCACTGTCGAACAGGCGATTGGATTCCTCTGGCCCCCAACTGCCTGCAGGGTAAGTGTGGATAAACTCGTTGGTGGTGGCCCAGTGGCGCAGGATAGGATCCACCACGCGCCATGCCCATTCCACTTCATCAAAACGGATAAACAGGCTGCGGTCGCCCTGGATCACATCCAGCAACAAGGTTTCGTAGGCTTCCAGTGATTTTTCACCCGGTTGCCGATACGGTGCCTGCAACTCTGCAGTGCGCGTAATCATTTCAAGACCCGGTTGCTTGGCGTGGATTTCCATGCGCATGCATTCTTCCGGATACAGTGACAAGACTATCCAGTTCGGCTCTATCCATTCCAGTGCAGTTTCACGAAACAGTTGTTGTGGCGGCTGTTTGAAACGTATGGCGATGGATGACATTTTTTGTGCCATGCGTTTGCCGGTGCGCATGTAAAACGGCACGCCTTTCCAGCGCCAGTTGTCGACGTAGAATTTCGCGGCGACATAGGTTTCTGTGGTGGAGTGTTCTGCCACGTCGGCTTCATCCTGGTAGCCGGGTACCGGTGTGCCGTCGATTTGCCCGGCACTGTACTGCGCGCGGAATGACATGGCATGCACAGACTGGCGAGCGATGGGGCGAATGGAGCGCAATACTTTGACTTTTTCATCCTGCAATGCATCGGCATCAAGCGTGGCGGGTGGTTCCATGGCCATCGCGGTGAGCAATTGCAACATGTGGTTTTGTAGCATGTCGCGCAATGTGCCGGTGTTATCAAAATACCCTGCGCGATTTTCAATGCCATATTGTTCTGCCACGGTAATTTGTACGTGGTCGATGTAGTTCCTGTTCCATATCGGTTCGATCAATGTGTTGGCAAAACGGAACACCAGCAAATTCTGCACGGTTTCCTTGCCGAGATAATGGTCGATGCGGAATATCTGCTCCTCTTCAAAAATCTCGTGCAGGCGCACGTTGAGCATGCGGGCGCTGTCAAGGTCTTCACCAAACGGTTTTTCAATCACGATGCGGTGTTTCAGCACGCCGCCGCTCAGCCCGGCCTTGTGCAGGTGTGTGGCGACGGCGAGATAATCCGTGGGCGGAATAGCCAGATAAAACACGATATTTTCACAGCTCGCGCCAGCCGGAAAATCATGCGGCTGTGCCAGCGTGTCGATCAGCGTTTTGTATACCGCTGCGTCGCCATAATCGCCAGACACGTAGTCAAAACGCTGTAACAGTGTGTTGGCAATGGATTCATCAAACACATGTTTTTTCATTTTGTCCTGCAGGGTGTGCAGAAGGTAGGCGCGCCAGTCATCCAGCGTCCATTGCCGCCGTCCAATCGCCACAAAACGCAGTGTTACGGCCAATCGCCCGGCATCTTCCAGTGCATACAGCGCCGGAAACAGTTTTTCAGCAGCAAGATTGCCGGTGGCACCAAAAATAACAAAATAGCAGGGGCTGGGCGTGGACGTCTGTTTGCCTGGCATGGGTTGTTGTCTCCTTGGCGCCTGTTATTCTTATGGTACTACTGAATCACTGCGGTAACGAAAGCAGCATGAATGATTTGCAACGAGTCAATCACTCGCTGGAGCAGCTGGCCAACATCGGTGTGGATATCACACCAGCAGTGTACGCACGTTTCTTTGCTGCGTGTCCGCCAGCTGAATCCCTGTTTGGCACAGCCGAGGCGCGCGCTGTGCAAGGCAAGATGGTGAATGAACTGGTGCAAACGATTCTGGACAGGCTGGGTGAAAAGCCTTACAGCCCGGTTGTGGTGGAAACCATGGTCAGCGACCACGACAGCTGGGGCGCTACGCTGCCGATGTACGATGCGTTTCTCGCTGCGTTTGTCGATACGCTGGAAGAAACACTGGGTGAGGAAGCCAGCCCAGCCACCATGACAGTATGGCGGCGTGAACTGGCGTCACTGCGCGAGCAGATCGCTGGCAATCTTGCGTAGGGGCGCTGTTTGCTGCGACCTGATATTTAAAATTTATCTACCGGCAAATCCATCACCAGATCCGGGCCGCTGCGGACGGCTGCATCCAGTGCGTGAATCTGCGGCAGCAAACGCCCGAAATAGAAACGTCCCAGCACGTGCCGGTCTGTGTCTGCAGGGTTGGTAGCAATCATTTTCAGCCACAACCATGCATAGATTGTGTGGCCGACAATATGCAGGTAATCGCAAGCTGCACTGCTGCATAAATCGGCATCGCGCTTGTCCTGTTTTACTAACCACAATGTCAGTTCGCGCAGCGTTGAACAGGCTTTCAGCACGGCATCTTCTTCGCTGGCAAAGACGGGGCTGGCCAGTAGCGTGTCCTGTTCCATTTCCAGAATGAAATCGCGCATCCAGCGGCCGCCATTGGCCAACACTTTGCGTTTCAATAAATCCTGCGCCTGGATGCCATTGGTGCCCTCATAAATCTGTGCAATCCGCGCATCGCGCACCAGTTGTTCCTGGCCGTTGTCGCGTATGTAGCCATGGCCGCCCAACACTTGTTGGCCGAGCACGCAGGCATCAAAACCTTTATCAGTAAAAAATGCTTTTGCAACCGGCGTGAGCAATGCAACACGTTGCGCGGCTTTTACGGTGGTGTCGTGATCCGGATGGTAATTGGCGAGATCCAGTTGCAGGCCGACGTACACAGCAAAGGCGCGACTGGCTTCATTCCATGCGCGCTGCGTGAGCAACAGGCGGCGGATATCGGCGTGATGGATAATCGGATCGGCAACGCCTTGCGGATTTGCCGCGCCATGGGCTGCGCGGCCTTGCAACCGGTCTTTCGCATAACGCACAGCATTCTGGTACGACATCTCACCACAACCGATGCCCTGGATCCCGATAGACAGGCGTTCGTAGTTCATCATCGTGAACATGGCTGCCAGGCCCTGGTGCGGTTTGCCAACCATATAGCCGACAGCGCCATCAAAATTCATCACGCAGGTGGATGAGCCCTTGATGCCCATCTTGTGTTCCAGTGCGCTCGCTGTCACTGCATTGCGTGCGCCCAGTGATCCGTCTGTGTTGACGAGTATTTTTGGCACCAGGAATAGCGAAATACCTTTCGGGCCAGCCGGTGCATCGGGCAATCTGGCCAGCACAAGGTGCACAATATTTTCTGTGAGATCGTGATCGCCGCCGGTGATGAAAATTTTTGTGCCGGTGATTCTGTAACTGTCATCCGCTTGCGGCTCCGCTTTTGTTTTCATGATACCGAGATCGGAACCTGCATGTGGTTCTGTCATGCACATCGCGCCAGCCCATTTGCCGCTGTACATGTTTGGCAGGTATGTCTGTTTCAGTTCATCCGACGCGTGTGCATGGATAGCCAGAGCAGCGCCGCTGGTGAGTGCTACATACAACGTGAAAGAATTGTTGGCGCTGTAGAGCATTTCCTCGAACAGTACAGTGAGCATTTTGGGCAGCCCCTGGCCGCCATACGCTGGGTCGCCCGCCAAACCCACCCAGCCGCCTTCGGCAATTTTCCGATACGCGTCGGGGAAACCTTTTGGTGTTGTCACGATGCCGTTATGGATTTGCGCGCCTTCTTCATCGCCGCTGCGGTTTAACGGTGCAATCACCTCGCTACACAGTTTTGCGCCTTCTTCCAGAATCGCATCCACGGTGTTGCTGTCTATTGCTGCAAACGCAGGCATCTCTGCCCAGTGTTTGCCGGCTTCGAACACATCGTTCAACAGGTAACGCATGTGGGCGAGGGGGGCGGTGTACTTCATAACAATGTCCTTCCTAGAAAATGAATAACGCTTCCGGCATGGCCATCAAGCTGGCACTGCCGGCACGCAAGCTGCCGAGATGCGCTCTGGTGCGCGGCAAAATGCGCTGGAAATAAAAACGTGCAGAATGAATTTTTGCCTGATAGAAACCGCCATCTGCATCGCCTTTGGTAGAGGCGAGAACCACCACGCGCGACCACAGCCATGCCTGTGTGACGTAGCCGGCGTACATCAGGTAATCGACAGCGGCAGCGCCGGCTTCATCCATATTGGCCACGGCTTTTTCGCCGAGCTCGCCAGTCAGTGTGCGCCACTCTTTTGACAGTTCTGCCAGCGGCGCAATGAATTCACTGTGTGCGGCATTTCCTGTACAGAATGTGTCGATCTCATCGAGAAACAGGTTGAGGTTTACGCCGCCATTCAACAATACCTTCCTTCCTATCAGATCAAGCGCCTGGATGCCTGTTGTGCCTTCATACAACATGGAGATGCGTGAGTCGCGCACATTCTGTTCCATGCCATGTTCTGCAATATAACCGTGGCCGCCAAATACCTGCATGCCACAATTGGCTGCTTCAAAACCGGTTTCGGTGATGAATGCTTTTGCAATAGGTGTGAGCAGCGCGAGTCGATCTTCAGCGGCATCCTGCGCCGCTTTATCGGCGCTGTGCTGCACAATATCCAGTTCACGCGCCAGATAATGCACCAGCATACGGCCGCCTTCGGCAAACACTTTTGCTGTGAGCAGCAGTCGCCGTACATCGGGATGCACAATAATCGGGTCAGCTGCACCGTCCGGATTTTTTTTGCCAGACAATGAACGCATCGCGAGGCGTTCTTTTGCGTAGGGCAACGCACCCTGGAAGCCGCGCTCTGCGTGTGCAATACCCTGGATAGCTGTGCCGATGCGCGCGGAGTTCATGAACGTGAACATGCAATTCAGGCCGCGATTGGGTTCGCCAACCAGGAAGCCGGTCGCGCCATCAAAGTTCATCACGCAGGTTGCGTTGCCATGGATGCCCATCTTGTGTTCCAGCGAACCGCAAGACAGCGCATTGCGCGTACCTTTTTCACCGGCAGCATCCGGCAAGAATTTCGGGACAATAAATAATGAGATGCCTTTGGTGCCAGCGGGTGCATCGGGCAAGCGTGCCAGCACAATGTGGATAATATTTTCAGTGAGATCGTGTTCACCGGCCGAGATAAAGATTTTTGTGCCCGTGATTTTGTAGCTGCCATCCGCTTGCGGTTCTGCACGGGTTTTCAGCAGACCAAGATCCGAGCCGCAATGCGATTCGGTGAGGCACATGGTGCCGCTCCACTGGCCGGACACCAGTTTCGTCAGGTATACGCGCTGCTGGTCCGGTGTGCCGTGTGCCTGCAAGGTGTGCTTCGCGCCGTGTGACAGGCCGGGATACATCGCCCACGCCCAGTTAGCCCCGCCGATCAATTCGTTCATCAGGATGCCCATGGACTCTGGCAAACCCTGGCCACCGGCAGATTCCGGCGCGGAGAGGGCAGGCCAGCCGCCTTCCATAAACCGCGTGTAGGCCTCACGAAAACCGGCAGGTGTCTTCACGCCTTCTGCGCTCCAGGTACAGCCCTCGGTGTCGCCTACGCGGTACAGTGGCACCAGTTCCTCGGCACAGAAACGTGCCAGCTCTTCCAGCACGGCGTTCAGGGTGTCGCGGTCAAAGCCTTCGCAACCGGGAAGGGTCTGGTACAGCGCAGGGAAGTCCAGCAATTCGTCGCGTACAAACTGGATATCGCGAACCGGGGGATGGTAGACGGCCATGGTGAAACTCCTTGCCTTGCGTCGTTAGTACATCTGACAGCATAGCCTTTATGCGGCAATAACCGGATAATCGCACGCCGTTGCCTGTATGACAGTTATATCACAATGATATTTAGCTCCTACATTTTTGTTCTCGCCTTCCTGCCGTTGGCTGTGCTCGGCTATTGGCTGATCCACCGTTGGCGGGGACTTGAATCAGCCATGGTCTGGCTGACCCTCTGTTCGCTGTTTTATTACGGCTGGTGGAACCCGGTCTATCTCCTGCTGATCGGCTCGCTGATGCTGGTCAATTACGGCGTCGGCCTGATGATCTACCAGCGCCGTTTTGCACCGAAGTTACTGATGATTGGCGGCGTCACATTCAACCTGGTGGTACTCGGGTATTTCAAATACATGGATTTTTTCATCGAATCCACCAATGACATCGCCGGCACAGATTTCAATCTGATGCACATTGTCCTGCCGCTGGGCATTTCATTTTTTACCTTCCAGAAAATTGCGTTTCTGGTGGACAGTTACCATCGCAAGATCGAGCATTACAGTTTCCTGCACTATTGCCTGTTCGTGACATTTTTCCCCCAGCTGATAGCCGGCCCGATTGTGCATTACCGCGAATTGATGCCGGAATTCCTGCGCATTCGCCAGAACGGATTAACGGCCCGGCATCTGGCTGTCGGTTTGTCTATTTTTGCGATTGGCCTGTTCAAGAAATCCGTGATTGCAGACAACGTATCCGAGCCGGTCGGGCCGGTGTTCAATGCCATTGCACAGGGTGTGGCGATCACTTTTTTTGAAGCCTGGGGCGCATTGCTGGCGTACACCGCACAGCTGTATTTTGATTTTTCCGGCTATTCTGATATGGCAATCGGGTTGGCGATGCTGTTTGGCGTGCGCTTGCCGCTGAATTTTTTCTCGCCGTACAAATCGCGCAATATTCTTGAGTTCTGGCAGCGTTGGCATATCACACTGAGCCGTTTCCTGCGCGAGTACCTGTACTTTGCACTGGGTGGCAACCGCAAAGGCCAGTTTGCCCGTTACCGCAATCTGTTTCTCACCATGTTGATTGGCGGCTTGTGGCACGGCGCGGCGTGGACGTTTGTTTTCTGGGGTGCATTGCACGGGACATTCCTGGTGCTGTGCCATGGGTGGACTGCGCTGGTGGGCGGCTATAAAAATTGCCCACGTTTTGGCGCGTTCATGAAGCCTGTTGCCTACGTTGTCACGTTCCTGTGTATTGCCGTTTCCATGACATTTTTCCGCGCAGACACCCTCCCGGCTGCATGGCTCATGATCAAGGGATTATGCGGCTTGCATGGCATGTTTATTGATCCAGAAGAATTGACGTTCTATCACTGGCTCACACAATTTGGCTTGCCGGTGGAGTATTCGCCATACGCCATCCGTTATGTGGATAAAACGGTGCTGCACAACCTGATCATGGTCTACATCATTATCTGGTTCATGCCGAATAACGCACAGATTTTTGCCGCCCAGCATCCTGCCATCAGTGAAGCAGAACTGGTGCGCGCGAATCCTGCGCGTCTGGCCTGGCAGGCAAACTGGCGCTGGGCAGTCTGTATCGCAATGATGTTGGTGGTGTCGCTGCTGAACCTGAACAATGTCAGCGAATTCTTGTACTTCAGATTTTAATTACAGGCAGGTTTTAAACAATGCCATACCGTCACTATGTTATTGCCGTCTTGTCTTGCCTGGCCTTGCTGGTGACCGGCGTGATGCTGATGAACTGGCTTGTGGATCCGCTGGACGTGTATCGCGTTGTGCGCAAGGAAGGATTCAATCGCGTCAAGAGTGCCTACATTCCGTATGCGCGACTGGCCAAACCCTCACAGATCGAACGTGGCCAGTACGAGCGTCTCGCACTGGGTTCATCGCGTATGTTGATGGGTATTCCTGTCGATCATGCTGCATGGATACAGTCCGGTGGTGCGTCCGGTTTCAATGCCAGTATCCAGGGCGCGGATTTGCGCCAGATCCGCGACCTCCTTGAACACGCCGTGGTTACCAGCCATGTGAAAAGTGTTGTGATCGATGTAGACCTGTTCATGTTTAACGCCTGGGTGCCCACGGGTGAGTATCCATACCCTGTGGCCAGATTTGGCGAGACAGCGCGTGAGCGGTTTGTCCGTGAGCGCGATACCGGTTTGAGCCTGTTGTTCAGCCCGAGCATCACCATGGCCAGTATTGACACCCTGCGCAAACAGGATGAAAAGAAAGACAAGGTGATGATCGACGGCACGACCAATCCTGCAAAAGAATTGAACCAGGTATTGAAAGACGGTTATGAAGTGCGCTTCCGCCAGTTTGAAGACAGGATGGTGCGCACAGGCTGGAGCCCGTGCAGTGATAACCGCTATGCCTTTGCGATGGGCAAGACAGACAAGCTGGAGTATTTTCGCGACATACTCCACGTGGCAAAAGAACATCACATCGATGTGAAATTTTTCATTTCCCCCGTGCATGTACGGTTGCAGGAAATGATACAGGCGGCCAACTTGTGGAGCAGCCAGGAAGAGATGAAACGCAAATTGCTGGCAGAAATGGTGGCGGTGTATGGCAGCGATTTGCAGGGTGTTGCGCTGTGGGATTTCAGTGGCTACCACAGTTATGCGCAGGAAATGGTGCCGCAACAGCCGGGCATCCCGATGCAGTGGTATCTGGATTCTTCACATTTTTCACAGGCGCTCGGCCGCAAGATGCTGGATGTCATGTTTGCTGCGCCTGCAGCGGAGTCTTCTTTTGGCGTGCAGTTGTTGCCAGACAATATCGATGAGGTATTGCAGCAGCAGCGCGGTCAACAAGTTGCGTGGCAAACCGGGCACGCAGGGTTATCACAGGATTTGCACCAGCGTACCGTCGCTATCTTGCGCGATAAGGCAATCAATGGCACTGCGTGCAAGGCAGCTGCCAATTAACCGTTGATTATTGTCGGGAGTTCCCATGTCTGAACATGCTTTGCCTATCAATGCCATGATTGACGGCGATTCTGATCGTGTTGCGGCGGCACTTCGTCGCATCAACCATACGCTGGTACAGAAGCAGTTGCCGGCACAGGAAGTCAGCCGTCTGGCGGCGGCACTCGAAATGATGGCCGATGAAGTCGCTTCTGTGCATGTGCCTGACCGCACGCGGCCGTTTGGTGAAGTGGCGGAGGGCGAGAGTGATGCAGGGAGTGGCTACGATTATGGTGCCGCCAATTCACTGTCGTATCGCCCGATCAGTGGTAACTGCAACGCGCTCGCAGCGCCTGCAAAATATTTCAAGGGTGAAGATTACCTGAGCGCTGTGGTGACATTTGGCCCGGCGTTTGAAGGCCCGCCGGGATTGGTGCACGGTGGCTACATTGCGGCCTACATGGATGAGGCTTTCGGCATCGGCATTTCGCACAGCGGGCTGGATGTGCCTGCGATGACTGGCACACTGAAAACCATTTACCGCATGCCGGTGCCGCTGAATCGTGAACTGACATATCAGGTGCGCTTGACAGGTGAAGAGCGCCGCAAAGTGTTTATGCACTGCACCTTGAAAGACAGTGATGGAATGCTTTATGCGGAAGGCGAAGCGATTTTCCTCAAGATTGATCCGGCGTTGTACGCACAGATGGGCGGGAAATAAATACCGCAACAGCGGAGCATAAAAAAAGCGCCCGTGAAGGGCGCTTATGTCAAGGTGACAAAGGAGGTAGAAGGGCTGCCGGCGCGCTTGGATAACGCCCCGGCAGTTGAAGATCAGTCGTTATACGCACGCTCGCCGTGCGACGTAACATCCAGACCGATCCGTTCATCTTCTTCACTAACGCGCAGACCCACGACCAGATCCACCAGTTTGTAGGCAATGATGGATACAACGCCAGACCAGACAATGGTGGTTACCACGCTGATGGCTTGCACTTTTACTTGTCCCATCATGTCAAAAGCGCCTGCAGTGTTGGCAACATAATCCCACCAGCTCAAGCCGCCCAGATCAGGGGAAGCCAATACGCCAGTCAGCATTGCACCGAGAATACCGCCTACACCGTGTACACCGAATACATCCAGCGCATCATCAGCACCCAGCAATTTCTTCAGGCCGGTAACGCCCCAGAGGCAGATAACACCAGCCAGCAGACCGATGATCAATGCGCCTTTCACACCGACGAAACCGCAAGCAGGTGTAATGGCTACCAGACCAGCGACAGCACCGGATGCAGCGCCCAACAGTGATGGGTGTTTCTTGAAAATCCACTCAGCCATCATCCACGAACTGGCGGCAGCAGCGGTGGCGATCCAGGTGTTGGCAAAAGCCAGACCGGCAATGCCGTTTGCTTCCAGTGCAGAACCTGCGTTGAAACCAAACCAGCCGAACCACAGCAGTGAAGCGCCGATCATGGTCATGGTCAGGCTATGCGGATACAGCGCTTCTTTGCCGTAACCGATACGCTTGCCGATCATATATGCGCCAACCAGACCCGCAACAGCGGCGTTGATGTGTACAACGGTACCGCCAGCGAAGTCGAGGGCACCTTTCTGGAACAACCAGCCAGCTGTTGCGGTAGCAGCTGCACCCGCATCGGCATCGGTGTACGCATCAGGGCCAGCCCAGTACCACACCATGTGTGCCATCGGGATGTACGAGAAAGTAAACCAGATCACAGAGAACAGCATCACCGCAGAAAATTTCATGCGCTCTGCAAATGCACCCACAATCAGGCCGCAGGTGATAGCTGCAAACGCGCCTTGAAACACTACGTAGATAATTTCATGTATGGGCGTTGCCTTGCTCCATGTAGCAGCGAGCGAGGTGTCATTGACGCCGTTCAGGAAGATCTTTGATGCTGATCCAAAGAACGCATTGCCTTCGGTAAACGCAAAGCTGTAACCGTAGACCATCCACAATACAGAGATCACGGAAAATACGCTGAACACTTGCATCAAGACAGACAGCATATTTTTCTTGCGTACCAGACCGCCATAAAAAAGCGCGAGTCCTGGAATGGACATCAGTATGACGAAAGCAGAACAGATCATCAGGAACGCATCATCACCCTTGTTGGCAACGGGTGCTGCGGCATCCTGGGCCCAGGCGGGCAGTGCCAGCATTGCGCCGGCAGCACCCAGAGTCAGAAGTAGTTTTTTCACGGTAGACCTCCAGAATTCAGGATGTTAGTTACACAGCCGCGTTGCCGGTTTCACCGGTACGGATGCGTATCACTTGTTCAAGGCCGGTGACAAAAATCTTGCCGTCGCCGATCTTCCCGGTATTGGCTGCTTTGGTGACTGCTTCAATCACAGCGTCGACCTGTTCGTCGGCGATAGCAATTTCCAGTTTCACTTTTGGCAGGAAGTCCACGACGTATTCCGCGCCGCGATAGAGTTCGGTATGGCCTTTCTGGCGACCAAAACCTTTCACTTCGCTGACGGTTACGCCTTGCACGCCGATTTCAGACAATGCTTCACGCACGTCATCCAGCTTGAAGGGTTTGATAATGGCTGTTACGAGTTTCATAAAATGATTCCCCGGGTTATTTGAAGGTTTTGACAGCAGAAGCTACAACGGCACCGCCACAGTAGTCATCGCCACCCATAAAGATGACGCAGTTGCCGTCATCGACATTGCTGTCGGTGTAAGCAAGGCCAAAGTTGATATCCCAGAAAGTTTTGTTGAAGCCGATGTTGTAGTAGGTGTATTTGTAATCAGTACCACCTACCCAGCCTGCATCCTTGTAATCGTACTCGCCCACTGTTGCGGTCAAACCCACTTCAGCTGGCAGCGTATAGGCGTATGTAGCGTAGTAGTGCAGCGCGCTGTCGGAATTGGCCACCGGGGTATCGCTGGAATAGTCTGCACCCACTGTTAAACCAAATGCGCTGACATGGGCGTGTGTTTCACCAAAGTTCAGGCCTTCTTCGCTGGCGTAGTGGTATTCAGTACGCTTGAGGTCAAAAGCAAAATCACCCAGCGCAAAGCCGTAACCGGCATAGAAATCCTGTTCAGTATCTGCGCCGGGGAAAAATTTGAAATCGACATTGGACATCCAGGTGCCAGCGTAGAAGCCGGATGAATGTGTGAGATCCAGTCCGCCTTGTAGCGCTGCGGCATTACGGGTCTGGGTCATGCCGCGCCACATGTAGTTGCTGACCACACCAACGTTGGCACTGGCTTCAAAGCCGGCTCCCAATTCGTAGGATATGGCTTGTGAACCGGCCAACATCAGGACGCTTGCTGCTACTGCTTTGCTCAGTGTTTTCATGGTCAGTGTTTTCATGGATATTCACTCCTCGGTGATAATTTGATCAGACAGCCGCACTGCGACCTGACTATGTCTATACAATCCCCGTGCCAGATTGTGTTTTTTGTTGGGAAACAGGCAGTTATTACAAAATTTTCACAAACATGACCAATTTGTGATGATGAAAACGACTTTATGCACCAAAACAAGGCGGCCGTGCATCAACAAGTGGCGCTATGCCTGATGGATGCCGCCTGCTGCTCTGGAGCAGGCGGGTGCTGGCGTTTATAGTGGCAGCCATAGACATGTTGCCAAGGGTGCCTGTATGGCCGTCACTATTCCTGTGGATCTGCTGAATAAACTCACAGCCCAACTCAGCCAGCAGCTGGGTGGGCAGCCGCTACCGACTGAAGAGCTGGAAAAGATCCTGCACGCGTTATTGCAATCGGCGCTGGCACGACTGGACCTGGTGAGCCGCAGTGAGTTTGATGCGCAATGCAAAGTGCTGGCCCGCACCCGTGAGCGGCTTGAGCAGGCGGAGAAACAACTGGAGCAGCTGGCTTCAGCGGGCTGAATCGAGAAAGCGTCGCCAGCTGCCGAGTGCAGTAATGTCATTGGCGCCAACCGTGGCAAACGTTTCGCAGGTGAAGCCTTTTATACTGCGTCCGTCCTCCAGCAGCACGCTGCCAATGGCGAGCGGTGAAGGAATCAACGCAATAAAATCGCCCCAGCGCTCTGCCGGCAGTGACCAGATTTCTGTTTCGATACACGCGCCATTTTCGTTGACACGCACAAGCCCTGGCCGGAACGGCGGCCCACCGGGCAGCGCATAAAAACGGTAACACGGCGCGGTTCGTACACTTTCCCGGAAAGCGGCGTTGCGCTCCAGCAATTGTGGATTCAGCGGCAGGTCGCGCATGTGCGCGCCACACACCACGATATCAATCATTGTCATCGTATGTCTCCAGAAAGCTGTTCTGCCAGAGCGAGCAAGGTGTTGTCTGTGCCGTGATCAGCAAACAGTGTGATGCCATTGGGCAAACCATTGGCGAAATGTGATGTTGGCAATGCCAATGCGGCGAGATCCAGCAGGTTCATGAAATTGGTGTAGTAACCGAGTTCGGTGTTGCACCGAATCGGCTCAGCCGCAATCTCTGCACGCGTATAAGGCGATCCAATGGTGGGTGTGATAATCGCATCAACATGCGCCAGTATTGTTTCTGCCGAACGTCGCAGGGCGGCCAGCTGGTATTGCGCAGAAAAACTGTCGGCTGCGCTGAAGTGCTTGGCTTTGGCAATAACGCTGCGCGTGACTTGCAACATCGATTCGGGGTGCTGTTCCATTACATCGCGTGCTACCAGCCAGCGCTCGGCAACCCATGGGCCCTGGTAGAGTAATTGCGCGGCTTCCAGAAACGGTGCGAAGTCGATTTCAACCAGCGTGACATGTTTTGCATGCATGCTGGCAATGGTTTTCCCGAACAGTTGTTGTGCTTCGTGGTTACCAAAAAATTCAAGTTGGTTAGCACGTGGCACACCAATCAAAGGCATATCGGGCAACTTGTGGGTGAGTGATATGTGACGGCTATATATATCGGCCGCATCAAATCCCTGGGTCAGTTGCAGCAATAGTGTTGCGTCGGTGAGATCATGGGAAAACAAACTGACGCAGTCCAGTGAACGGCAAGCAGGTACAACACCGGCGGTGCTGAGCAATCCCCTGGATGGTTTTACACCTACCAGATGGTTGAGTGCAGCAGGCACGCGACCGCTTCCCGCAGTATCGGTGCCCAGTGCAAATGCAACATGGCCGCGCGCAATAGCGACTGCCGAACCGGAGCTGGAACCGCCGCTGATGTAATCCGGTACATAGGCATTTTTGACTTCGCCGTAGGGAGAACGTGTACCCACCAGCCCGGTAGCAAATTGGTCGAGGTTGGTTTTCCCGACGGGAATAGCGCCTGCGTTGATTAATGCTTCCACGACGGTGGCGTGGCGTTTCGGTGTGTATGCGAAAGCGGGGCATGCTGCTGTGGTGGGAATGCCTGCCAGATCAATGTTGTCTTTGATGGCAAACGGGATGCCCCACAGCGGATGGGTTGAACATGTTTTTTGTGACAATGCATCCAGATACGGTGCCAGCTCTTCATCGGTCAGCGTGTGAATCCAGATGGGATTGTCAGCATCGCGTTCAATACGCAGCCGGATCTGTTGCATCACCGACGCAGGTGTTTCACTGCCGCTGGCATAGAGGTGTTGCAGTGTTGCAATGGAAAATTTTTCCGGCAGCATCAGGCAACAATCTCCGCAATCGCCAACACTGTGCCGGGCTGAACTTGCATGCCTGCCGTGGCAAATAATTTACGGATCAGCAATTTTTTTGGCGATGCTACAGCCATTTCCATTTTCATGGATTCAACAATCACCAGTGGTGTATCCGGTTCGATGGTATCGCCTTCCTGTACCGCCACCATCCACACACTGCCAGGCACATGGCTTGATACCAGTACTTCGCCATCGCGCAATTCAATCTCGCGGTCATCGCCCAGTTCAGCTTCCATCGGCAACGACAAATCGCCGTGGCCAGATTGTTGCCAACGCTCACGCTCTTCTTCAAATGCTGTTTGCTGAGTTTGTTTGAATGCGTTGATACTGCTGCTGTTTTCTTTCAGGAAATGGTTGTAGTCGCGCAGATTGAATGTGCCTTCTTCGATCCGGATATTGTAACCGCCGCGTGGGAACGCTTCGCGGATATCCAGCAATTCCTCTGCGCTGACCGGAAAGAAACGAATGCGGTCAAAGAAACGCAACAGCCACGGTTTTTCAA
>ERZ724527.321-NODE-321-length-24111-cov-7.176006_pt1 | contig 24111 bp, 16 predicted proteins | sample MGYA00376060_ERZ724527 | MGnify/ENA primary metagenome ERZ724527 (study PRJEB28724, sample SAMN07190886) | activated sludge metagenome | isolation source: activated sludge of sewage treatment plant in Hong Hong | place: USA: Christiansburg, Virginia | collected...
ATGAGGTTTCTCCTTGGTTAGAAGCTTTTGTAAATGCAAAGAATTGGATTGAGAAAAAGAAATAAAATAAAAGGGCTGTTTATAAAACAGCCTTTTTATTTTATTTGCGTTAGGGATTGTAGTGGAAATCCTTTTGCGCTGAGTTTACGAAGTGTCAAAAGATTGGAACGAAAAGCCCGACAGCCATGCGGCTGGAACGCCCAATAAAAATTAGTAATTCCATAAATCATGTTCCCAAGTAAAGATTCCCGTTTTTATTTTATCAGCTTCTACTAAAGCATCAATGCCTTTTTGATATTGATCAATATAACGATCTTGCACATTCGATTCTTTGACGATGAGACTTGAAAATTGTCTTTTCCAAAAGATATCATCTAGACTTCTGCGTTCAGCATCATTTTTAAAATTGTACACATCGTTGCGGGCAAAGTAGGGGCGACAGGAAGGAAAGTAAACCCAGTATACTTCTCTAAAATAATCACGTTCGGCATTGTATTCGAAAGCGGCAATACCAACAATACGAACTTCTAAACTCGATTTTTGTCTATCAAAAAACCAATCTTCTTTTAATCTGAATTTTAAGATACGCTCGTAAATGCTTGTAGAATCATAAACAGGAATTCTTACTGTGCTTTCATTTCCTAGTGGGTCGTATACCGAATTTTCAACAGTATCTATTTTTATTATTCTTTTTCTGAACTCACCTGGTTCATAAGGAATTAAAAATTCTTCGTCTTTAAAAGCAACAATGTTCCCGTTTAAAATCTGTCGAGTAATAGTCTGAAATAAAGAACTACGACAGGCATTAAATTCTAATGGATAATACAAAGGCTGATTTTGTTTTTCTCGCATATCAATATCTCTCCAAACGCGTTTTTCCCAAGCTACATCACCTTCTCGTAAACTCGTGTAGTTAATCGCTCTTCTGTTGCCAACGTTTTTGTCATGCACTCCACAGGGATTTATTTGTGTGCTAAGGTAGGTTGGAGGATTGAATGTGTCTTGTGCTTTTAATACAGCGTTGGTTGCTATGAGTGAAATAGCAATCCATAAAATTTTAGTGGTTTTCATGGCGCATGAGTTTAGTTGGTTACAACTATAACTGATGACTCAAAGAAAAGATACGAGAAAAATATAAACTTACTTCTTACCCTTCTTTTTATAGGTAACTGTAGCGGCAATAAAGGTTAAGTTTATCATAGGAATTTTAACCCATTCGTCCATAATACTTTCTCTGATTAATAAATCAGTAGAGCCGAACATAGCAGGCTTAGCACCAATATTCATTTGTGAATTAGAAGAATAAATACATTCTAAAGCAATAATAAAATCGTCAGTTACTTGGATATTTTGTTTAGAAACATCAATTTCATGAACTTGTGTTTTACCAATTGATTTGATGATAATAGGTTCTTTTAATTCGTTGTTAGAATTAACCACTTTTACCATTCCAATTGGCGTCAAAACTCTTTTAACGGTTTTTCCTTCCGAGTAAATATTGATACGGAAAATGGCAGTATCGTTTTCGCCTAAACAAGCTTTAAATTGAATTTTATCAATAAAAGTTTCTTGTCCCTTTTTAATAGAAATTTTATTTCCTATTTCAATTCCCGCTGATTTTTCGCTGATACCTTTTTCTTTATAACGACGAACGGATGCTGTATCTTTTTGTTTTAAACCGCTGAGGTTTACGCATTCTAAATCAGCAACAGTAGTTGTTCCTAATACTTTAGTTTCATATTCATCAGGTCGCACAACCGTTGTGGCTAATTGATAAACTTCTTCGGTAACAATAATTGGAGTATTAGCTTGGCAAGCTTTCTTGAAATCTCCTACACTCATTACCAAAGGATAATAACCAATCGAAGTAATTTGTAAAGTGTCTGTTTCTTTTTCGGAAGTAATTTTTAATTTAAAATTACCATTGTCATCGGTAATAATACCAAAGGCCTTTGCTGGAATACCAATATTAACATATGGCACTCCTTTTTGATTTTTATCTTTTACAACGCCTGTTAATTCTTGGGCATTAATTGTTAATGCTGAAACATATAAAAGTCCCAAGCCTAAAATAATAGATTTAATCATGTGGATTAGCTTTTTGCTCTGAAATAAAATGAAACAGGAACACCAGTAAAATTAAAGCTTTCACGAAATTTATTTTCTAAGAATCGCTTGTAAGCATCGGTTAAATACTGAGGCGAATTACAAAAGAAAACAAAAGCACAAGTATCCTTAATTTGAGTTACGTATTTAATTTTTACAATTTTTCCTTTCACTGCTGGTGGTGGGAAGTTTTCAATTAATGGTAAAAAATATTCGTTTAATTTACTTGTAGGTATTTTAGTAGAACGATTTTGATAAACTTCCATCGCCACATCAATCACTTTCATGATACGTTGCTTTTCGGTAACAGATGTAAAAATAATAGGCACATCTTTAAAAGGCATCATACTAATTCTGATTTGCTCTTCAAAGTGTTTAGTAGTCATGGTATTTTTTTCTTCAACTAAATCCCATTTATTGACAACTACAACAATGCCTTTATGATTTTTTACAATTAAGTGAATGATATTTAAATCTTGTGATTCAATCCCTTGTGTAGCATCTAACATTAATACACATACATCAGATGTTTCGATAGCTCTGATAGTACGCATCACACTATAAAACTCAATATCTTCGTGTACTTTAGCTTTCTTACGCATACCAGCGGTATCAATCAATAAGAAATCATGTCCAAATTTATTGTAACGTGTATGAATGGTATCTCTTGTAGTTCCTGCAATAGCAGTCACAATATTTCTTTCTTCACCTAATAAAGCATTGGTTAAAGAAGATTTACCAACGTTTGGACGACCAACAATAGCAATTTTAGGTAAATCACTACCTTCAATTGCTCCTGTATCATCAGGAAATGTTTTAACGAGAGCGTCCATTAAATCACCAGTTCCCATTCCGCTATTGGAAGAAACACAGTATGGATCACCTAAACCTAGGCTATAAAATTCAGCGGCATAGGAATTACGCTCACTGTTATCTACTTTATTTACGACTAATAAAACGGGCTTTTTACTGCGACGAACAATATTAGCTACGTCTTTATCAAATTGAGTAACGCCATCAGTTACATCAACCATAAAAATGATAGTTGTACTTTCGTCAACGGCAATTTGAACTTGTTTACGGATTTCTTCTTCAAAAATATCGTCGCTACCTTTAATGTAACCGCCAGTATCTACTACCGAAAACTCAACGCCATTCCAGTTAGACTTACCATAATGTCTATCACGGGTTACACCAGGTTCATCATCAACAATGGCTTCACGCGACTCGGTTAATCTATTAAAAAGTGTTGATTTCCCAACATTAGGGCGACCAACGATGGCTACTAAATTTGACATGGCGCGAAGGTAACAAAAAAAGCCAAAAATTAATGGTTTTTTAACCCATATTATGTGATAGGATTCGTAATGAGAGTATAAACATCAATATAATCTGAACTTTTGAGACTGAAACATAGTAATCTCTATGGTGAAGGAGCAAAAGTTGCGAAGCTTCAGATTTTGCAGATGTTTATACTCGTAATAGAATATCTATTACTTAATTTGGGTTCAAGCAAGATTAGCCAAATTGGGCTATTAGTAAGAGGAATTACTTTTTTGAAGCCTTGATATTGCTCACAAAATCATCAAATAAGTAACGAGAGTCTAATGGACCAGGGCAAGCCTCTGGATGATATTGTACTGAAAATACGGGTTTATTTTTGATACGAATCCCTTCAATAGTGTTATCGTTCAAATTCACATGAGTAATTTCAATTGCTGGATTTTTAGCAATATCCTCAGCATTTACAGTAAAACCATGATTTTGAGAGGTGATTTCGCTTTTACCAGTAATGATATTTTTTACGGGGTGGTTAATACCGCGGTGACCTGCATGCATTTTATATGTCGAAATTCCTTGAGATTCAGCTAATAATTGGTGACCTAAACAAATCCCGAATACAGGTTTTCCAGTCACTACTATTTCTTTAATTAAAGCAATCTCATCTTTCATCACACCTGGATCTCCAGGACCGTTACTTAACATGATGCCATCTGGGTTAAAATCTAAAATATCTTTGACAGATGATTTCATTGGGAATACTTTTAAGAAACAATCTCTTTCCGCTAACGAACGTAAGATGTTTTTCTTTACACCAAAATCCAAAACCGCTACTTTATGAGTTGCGGTAGATTCTCCGAAATTGTAAGCTTTAGTTGTTGCAACTTTAGAAGATAACTCTAAACCTTCCATTTTAGGAACCTTTGCTAGTAATGCTTTTAAAGAATCAATATCAGCATTATCGGATGAGATAATGCAATTCATCGCGCCTTTATCTCTAATGTATCGAACAATGGCGCGAGTATCAACATCGCTAATAGCTACAACACCATCATTTACAAAATAGTCTTGTAATGATTGTTGAGCGCGTTTACGTGAAAAACCATCATTAAATTTTTTGCAAATCATACCAGAAATTTTGATGCTATCGCTTTCTACTTCGCTTTCTTCAATACCATAATTTCCAACATGAACGTTGTTCATCACAACTATTTGTCCGAAATAAGAAGGATCAGTGAAAATTTCTTGGTAGCCAGTCATACCAGTATTAAAACAAATTTCTCCGGTAGTAGTTCCAATTTTTCCGGCAGCTTTGCCTTCAAAAATTTTACCGTCTTCTAATAAAAGGATGGCTTTTGGCTTAGTTTGATATTTTAGTTGCATAGATTTTTAGAAAGGTTTTTCTAAAAATCAAAGGTGCAAATTATTTAAAGAATGGAAAAGCGTTGTTAATAGGTTTTTAAAAACTTAGAGTTTCTCTTTCAAATACCTAGCCGTATAACTAACTTTACTCTTGATTATATCCTCAGGTGTTCCTTGGGCAACAACCGTCCCACCTTCTTCTCCACCTTCAGGACCTATATCAATAACCCAATCAGCACATTTAATAACGTCTAAATTGTGTTCAATTACTACAATGGAATGTCCACGGTCAATTAAGGCGTTGAATGATATTAATAATTTAGCCACATCGTGAAAATGTAAGCCAGTAGTGGGTTCGTCAAAAATAAATAAGGTTTGTGTGGTAGAACTTCCTCCAATTAAAAAAGTAGCTAATTTGATACGTTGCGCTTCGCCACCACTTAAAGTACTGGATGATTGTCCTAATTGCACGTAACCTAATCCAACTTCCTGTAATGGTTTTAAGCGTTCAATAATGCGTTTACATATTCTGTCGGTTTCATCTTGACTAAAATAAATCACGGCATCATCAATCGTCATTTCTAAAACATCGCTAATGGATTTACCTTTATATAAGATCTCTAAGGTTTCAGCCTTAAAACGTTTGCTGTTGCAGGCTTCGCATGGTAACGAAATATCAGCCATAAACTGCATTTCAACAGTGATGGTTCCTTCGCCTTCGCAAACTTCGCATCTACCACCATCTACGTTGAATGAAAAATGAGAAGGCTTGTAATTGCGAACTTTTGCTAAAGCTTGTTCCGAAAATAAATTACGGATTTCATCGTATGCTTTTGTGTAAGTTACAGGATTACTACGAGAAGATTTGCCAATTGGGTTTTGATCAATAAACTCCACATGTTGAATTTGTTTTAAGCTTCCTGAAATTTTATCACTTTTTGCATTCGCAAAATATCCTTCTAAATGTTTTTTGACATTGGGGTATAACACTTTTTTAACTAAAGTTGATTTACCAGAGCCACTTACACCCGTTACACAGCACAAGGTATTTAAAGGAAATTTAACGGTAATGTCTTTTAAATTGTTCTCCGTAGCATTATGAACTTCAATAAACTCTTTCCATTTGCGGCGTGTTTTTGGAACTTCAATTCGTAATTTATTAGTTAAATATTTTGCGGTAAAGCTTTTCGAATCTTTTAATAAATCTTTTTGATTGCCTTGAAATACTAGCTCTCCACCATTGGTTCCAGCTTCAGGACCAATATCAATTAATTGATCAGCAGCTTGCATAATTTCTTCATCATGCTCAACAACGATGACTGTATTGCCTTGTGCCTTCAAAGATTTTAAAACATCTATTAATCGTTCGGTGTCTCTAGAATGTAAACCAATGCTTGGTTCATCTAAAATATATAAACTTCCTACTAAACTACTACCTAAAGATGTTGCTAAATTAATACGTTGACTTTCGCCGCCACTTAAGGTATTCGCCACACGATTCAAACTTAAATAGCCTAATCCAACATCTAATAAAAATTGTAAGCGACTATTAATTTCTATCAATAATCGTTTAGCAATAGATGTATCGTGTTCGTTAAGTTTTAGTTTTTTAAAGAAAGAAGCGATATCTGAAACGGGCATTAGTACTAATTCCGAAATACCCATGTCGCCAATTTTCACATAGTTAGCGTCTTTGCGCAGACGTGTACCATTACAATCGGGACAAGTTGTTTTTCCACGGTAGCGTGCTAACATAACGCGGTATTGTATTTTGTAACTTTCTTTTTCTAACATTTTAAAGAAAGCGGTAATACCTTCAAAATGTTCGTTACCAGTCCATAATAAATTATATTGAGCTTTAGTTAATTGTGCAATAGGTTTATGAATAGGAAAATCAAATTTATGCGCACTTTTAACTAATTGATTTTTATAGTACGACATGGTTTCGCCGTTCCAGCAAGCAACAGCGCTGTCATAAACAGAAATGCTTTTGTTTGGAATGGCCAAATCAGGATCAATACCAATAATGCTTCCAAAGCCTTCACAAGTTTTACAAGCACCAATTGGATTATTGAAACTGAAGAAATTCATGTCTGGTTCTTCAAATGTCATTCCATCAGCTTCAAACAAATTAGAGAAGTGATGTTGATTGTATGACTTATCATCTTTCTCAATAAATATATCACACTCGCCATTGCCTTCAAAAAAGGCGGTTTGAACACTATCCGCTACACGGTTTTGAAAATCTTCATCTGTAATATCAACAACAATTCTATCAACTAATAAAAAAATAATATCTGTTTTTTTAGATTTCTTAGCATCGAAATCAGATATTTTAGTGATTTGATTGTTAACTAATATTCTTGCAAAGCCTTGCTGATTCAATAAATCTAAATGTTTGGCTAAGTCTCTGTCTTTTGGAACAATTAACTTTGATACAATTAAACAGTTTGTTTCGTTAGAAAGTGTGTTCACAAAATCAACCACATCACTTACCGAATCACGTTTTACAATTTTTCCTGAAATGGGACTATAAGTTTTGCCAACGCGTGCGTATAATAATTTCAAGTAATCATATATTTCGGTAATGGTACCAACTGTACTGCGTGGGTTACGAGAAATCACTTTTTGTTCAATGGCAATTGCTGGAGAAATTCCTTTGATATAATCTACTTTTGGCTTCTCTAAACGCCCTAAAAACTGACGAGCGTAAGCAGATAAACTTTCTACATAACGTCTTTGTCCTTCGGCATACAATGTGTCAAATGCTAATGATGACTTACCAGAGCCTGATAAACCAGTTATCACAATAAATTTATTACGAGGTAAAGCCACATCAATACCTTTTAGGTTATGCATGCGAGCACCTTTTATAATAATAAATTCTTTAGGGTTAAGGGTAGTGATATCTTTTTGAGTAGCCAAAATTGTAGTTTAAATCAGTATCAAATATACTAGTTTGTACGCTGAAATATCAGCTAAACTATTAACAACAGAATTAAGATTTGGTTCATTTTTTTGGCGTGTCCCTACGGGTCAGGCTTTTCGTTTCAATCTTTTACTTCACTCCGTTACGTAAAAGGATTTCCACTTCAATCCTTCACGCGAGCTATCTCTTGTTTGAAACGTTTACTTCGATCTTAGAGCAAGCAAGCGTGAGGGATGCAAGCGTAAATCCTTTTGCCTGCTTCCTGCAAAAGATTGCAGCGACAGCCCGACGGCGCTGCCTTTTTTGTGCCGGCACGCCCATGGATTATACTAGCCCTACTTTTTCAACTACTCCAAACGCCTAGAAATAATCTTTGAAATATTGCCAAATACTTGTCCTGGAGAAAATTTACGCCATTCGTAATCGTTCAATTCGCCACCAGTAATAAAATAATAATCCAAGTTAGCTTGTTTAAATTCTTTTAACACGTGCTCTTGAAAATTGATAAAGGTAATCCAACCATCATTGTCTTGCACATCTTCAAACCATTCTTCATAGTATGAATCATCTGAATGATGAAAATTTAGAACATTTTCACCAATGATGATGTACTTATTGATTCCATGAAAAGCCAACTCATCAATAATATCTCGTTTTAAAAGCATAATATCGTTGTTGATAGCATCATTCCATTCGCCTATTAATTCTATGATGGCATAATGCTCATCGTAATCCACAAACAAAATTTTTAGATATAATGTTTCACTTCCCATATCATCCCATTGTGGATGGATGTAGTAATTGTATACTGTATTGCTAAAGGTAAACTCACTATACTCAGCACCATAAAATGGCGAATCCTCATCCTCTGAAGCGATGTATAAATGTTGCCAGTTATAAAAAGGTTCTAATTCGTGCATTTTGTTATTTCATGCTCAAACGAATTTGAGTAATAATTTTTTTAGTGTATAAAGGAAAATCTCCCTGCATCATCCAGTTATAGTAAGATGGTTCTTTGCTAAAGACTTCTTTGACTGTTTTATCTTTATGCTTTCCAAAACTAAATACTTCTTCACCTTTTTCGTTATAAACGATTCTACCAGCTAAATCAACATTTTTAGTACGAGTAGTCAACGTGCTTAAAACGGCCATGTCGTTTTTGACTGGCTTAATTTTATTCCCTTTTTCATCTTCTACTTCTGTGTTTTCGTACCGAGCAATTTGAGCTTTAAAAATTTCGAAAGTGGCTAGTGTGTCTGCTTCGGCAGAGTGCGCATTGATTAATGGCTTTTCACAGTAAAATTTATAAGCAGCCGTTAAATTACGAGGCTCCATGGTATGGAAAATATTTTGCACGTCAATTAACTTTCTGTTTCTTAAATCAAAATCTATATCCGCGCGCAAAAATTCTTCTACTAAAACTGGCACATCAAATTTATTGGAATTAAAACCTGCTAAATCACAATTGGTTAAAAACTGAGCTAATTGTGGCGCTAATTCTTTAAAAGTAGGGCAATCCGCTACATCTTTATCGTAAATGCCATGAATTTTAGAAGTGAATTCTGGAATTGGGATAGTGGGATTTACCTTTTTTGTCAATATATCGGTTGTATTATCAATGTTTACACGAACAATAGAAATCTCGACAATTCTGTCGCTACCAACATTAATGCCTGTGGTTTCTAGATCAAAAAAAGCGAGTGGTTTGGTTAAGTTTAATTGCATGAATTTTCTTTTTGTATAGTGTAAATTTTGAAAGCAGTTTCTTTATTTAAAATAACATCTTTATGATGCGCAATTATTTTTTTTGAGACTTGGATGAATTTTGTTTGCGCAAAGTTTGAGTATTTAAATAGTTTTAAGATTTTCAAATATAGTTTAGTATTATAGTAATACCAAGATTTTGTTGGTTCAATTATAGGGTTGTAAAAATTATGTACTGAAACAATTTTTAGTTTATTGTTTGCTAGTATGTTTTTCCAGTCATTAATTGTTGCTTTCATTTGATTTTCTTCTCCCGTAAGTTCTTCGCTCCTAAAAAACTCCATGCATATTAAACTTCCTTTTTCGGATAGTAATTCTATTAATGTTTGAATGGTTTCTTCAAGTTCTTGTTTTTGTAGACTTTGAAGAACTGTGACGGTTAAAATTAGGTCAAAAGGCTTATTAAAACTAATTTGATTAAAATTATCTGAAAGTACAATATTCGATTCATTAAATCTCTTTTTCGCTAGTTTAATAACAGCATCCGAAATATCAAATGCATAAATAGTTTTGTAATGCCTATTTAAGATGTCTATAAAATCACCTGACCCACAACCAAAATCTAATGCTTTTTCTTTTTTTGAGTTGTTGTTTTCTATAAGTTCATTTATTGCAAATAGCCGAGCTTGTTGATCAAAACAATAATAAAATGGTTCTGCATGCCCAGTGTGTCCATTAGTAAGTGCTTTTTTATTCCAATACTCTTTTCCAAACATTATTTTAGAGAGTGAACTGCTTCTTCCACAGATTTTATATCCGAGTAAAAACTATTTATTTTATGAATCACGCCTTCAATAACCGAGTCGGGACAAGAAGCTCCACTAGTTAAAATAATACGAATTGGTGTTTTGTTTGGCAAGAAATGGGAACTAGTTAAGTGTTTTTTATTTGGATAATCAAAATGATGAATCGTGTTTTTGTCGACGATTTCTTTTTCAGAAGAAATAAAGTAAGTATGGAATTTACGTTCACACAATTCTACCAAATGAGAAGTATTACTGCTATTATATCCACCAACTACAATCGCTAAATCAGCGTCAGCTTCCAATAAACCGTAGGTGGCATCTTGATTTTCGTTAGTTGCGTAACAAAGCGTATCACGTGTATCAGCAAAATGATTAGCAATATCGACAGCACCATATTTTTCTAACATCACTGTTTTAAAGTAGTCTGCTATTTCTTGTGTTTCGCTTGCTAGCATGGTGGTTTGATTAATAACGCCCACTCGCTGCAGATCTTTTACTAAATCTAAATTTTCAGAATAACGACCTTTAAAATCAATAGCAAACTGTTCTTTTGTTTTATTTCCTAAAATATACTCTGCCAATAATTTTGCTTCGGCAATATCTCTTACAATAATCGCTTTGTTGTGCTTGTCACTTCTTGAAAAGGTTGCTTTCGTTTCTTCGTGATTATGTTTTCCGTGAATAATAATGGTGTAATTATCTTTACCAATAGATTCTGATTTTTTCCAAACACGTTCTACAAATGGACAAGTTGTATTATACGCTTCGGTTTTGATCTGTTTGGATTCTAATAGAGCAATAATATCTAAAGGCGCGCCAAATGCAGGAATAATCACTACGTCATCAGGAGTTAAGGTGTCAAACGATATAAGTTGATTGCCGTTAGTGTCTTGTAAAAATTGAACACCTCTTTCAATCAAATCATTGTTGACATCAGGGTTGTGTATCATTTGGCTTAATAAAAAAATTCGTTTTCCTGGATTTTCATCTAAGGCTTTAAACGAAATTTCGATGGCATTCTCTACACCATAACAAAAACCAAAATGACGAGCAATTAAAAATTGAACTGCTCCAAAATCTAATAGAGTAGGCGAGTTGTCTCTTTTACGAGGATCTTGCAACTTACGGTATTGCTTTATTTTACTAATAATCGGACTTCTATAAAACTCCGGTACGTTAAATGCTTTCATTACTTAATGTTTCTTAACCGCAGAGGACGCAGAGAATTTCCGCAAAGTTCGCTGTGATTTTTTAATTATTTTTTACTTTAATACTAATTCTTTAATCAATCTCTTCCCTACAAATTTATTTACTTTCTCAATAATCGTTTCTTTTACATAAGCCGTTTCATTTCGGATGATTGGAGAATCTATTGATACAAACAAAATACCTTGCGCATAGTTTATTTGCGTGGTATGTTTTGCTACGGTTTTTCCAACAATACCTTCCCAGCCATTTCTAATAGCAAAGATGCTATATTTCTCATCCAACTTTTCTTCTTTGAAAATTTGAGATATAGCATCACCTAGTTTTATGAGGTTATTGTTCTTAGCCATGTTTATGTATGATGCCGTTGTTTACTTCATAAATAATATGTTCCGAATTATTTTGCTCAAATAATTCTTGTATTCTTCCTGGATGTGTATCGGTTATAAATACTTGCCCAAACTCATCTCCACTTACTAACTCAATTAATTTTTTAAATCGCGTTTCATCCAATTTGTCATAGATGTCGTCCAACAACAATAAAGGCTTGGTATGTTTTTTCTCTTTAATAAATTCAAACTGAGCTAATTTTAAGGCTAACAAGTAAGATTTTTGTTGACCTTGAGATGCAAATTTCTTTAGGCTATTGCCCATTAATTTAAAATCCAAATCATCTCGGTGTGGACCAACGGTTGTATGATGAACCGCTCTATCTCTTGCTAAACTAGCTGTCAATACAGTTTTGTAGGATAAATCTTTAATAGAGGATTCATATTCTAAACTTACGTTTTCATTACTTCCACTAATAAACTGGTAGTTTTTAGTGAACAATGGAATAAACTCTTGTAGGAAATGAGTGCGAATTTTAATAATTTCTTCGCCATGAATAATGAGTTGATCATCCCAAATCTCTAAGCTCATATTATCAAAAGTTCTGCTTTCGTAAAACTGTTTTAATAAAGCGTTGCGTTGTTGTAATACATGATTGTAAGCAATTAGTTTCTCTAAATACACTTTATCGTACTGAGAAATGATACTATCCATAAATTTGCGACGCACTTCACTACCATCCCAAATCAATTCAATATCAGAAGGAGAAATCATGACCAAAGGATATAATCCAATATGTTCAGATAAACGCTCGTATTCTTTTTTATTATGTTTAAATTGTTTTTTAGCTCCACGTTTTACACCACAATAAATTTCGTGGGTATCTCCATTTTTATTAATCCAAGCTTGAATAACAAAGAATGGTAACTCGTGTTTGATGTTTTGACTATCAATAGCATTAAAAAAACTTTTACAGAAAGACACGTAATGTATAGCATCTAATAAATTGGTTTTACCCATGCCATTATTACCTACAAAGCAATTAAATTTCGAGCAAAACTCTAGTTGAGCTTCGTCGTAATTTTTAAAATTGATAAGTGATAATTTCTCTAAAATCATTGCACCTTAAAGGTACGAATGAAATACTGATTTTAGGTTGACTGTTAATTAATTTAGTTTTATAAAACAAAAACGCCCCAAATTTCTTTGAGGCGTTTTTAAGGGATTATTTTATTTATTATTTTCTTTTATCGAAATCAACAACAATTGGTGTTGAGATACATAATGAAGAGTATGTACCAATGATACGACCAATTAATAATGCGAAGATGAATCCACGAATACTTTCTCCTCCAAAAATGAAGATTACTAATAATACGAAGAATACAGTTAACGATGTTAAAATGGTACGACTTAATGTACTATTTAACGCATAGTTAATTAATGAGTTACGCTCTTCAGTTGTAGAGTCAGCTTTTTCATTTTCAGCTAAACGCTCACGGATACGGTCAAATACAACAACTGTTTCTGTCATCGTGTAACCCATAACCGTTAAGATAGCAGCAATAAAATCTTGTCCAATTTCTAAAGAGAAAGGAACGATACCATCTAAAATTGTATAGAATGATAATACCACTAACACGTCATGGAATAAAGCCACAACCGCACCTAAACCATATTGCCATTTCTTGAATCGAACAACGATGTAGATAAACATCACTAAACAAGAGAATAAAATAGCAGCATAAGCGCCATATAAAATATCTGTTGCAATAGTAGGTCCAACTTTTTGCTGACTTACTAATTCGTGTTTAGCTTTTAATGTATTTAAACCATCGTTTAATGCTTTTTCAACTTCTGTATCAACCGTTGGAGAGTTATCAGTTACACGGTAAGAAGTAGTGATTTTCATTTGGTTGTTTCCACCAACTGTTTTTACTTCTAACGATGCATCTTTGAAAGCATCTTTTAATGATTGTTTTACTTCTTCCGTATTCATTTCTTTATCAAAACGAACTTGGTAAGTACGACCACCTTTAAAATCAACGCCTAATTTTAAGCCACCGTGTGCAAAATACATCACAATACCTAAAACAATAATGATAGAAGAAATAGCATAATATACTTTTCTACGTCCAACAAAGTTGAAAGCTACATTTTTGAAAGAATTACGAGTAGCAGAGTTATCAAAAGGAATTTCCATTTTGCGAGATAACATCCAATCAAAAATAACACGAGTAATTAAAATTGCAGAGAATAAAGAAGCTCCAATACCAATTAATAATGTTGTAGCAAAACCTTGAACTGGTCCTGAACCAAACACCATTAAAATAATCGCTAAAATCGCTAAGGTAACGTTAGAGTCAATAATAGAACTCATAGCATGTTTGAAACCTTCTTTAATAGCTTGAGCGGAAGATTTACCTAGAGCTAATTCTTCACGAATACGCTCAAAGATAAGGATGTTGGCATCCACCGCTAAACCAATGGTGAGCACGATACCGGCAATACCAGGTAATGTCAATACCGCATTCATGGAGGCGAGAATACCCATAATAAAGAACATGTTGGCGATCAACGCAACATTGGCAACCATACCTGCTTTATTATAGTACATGTACATAAATACTAAGATTACTAATAAGGCAATTAAAGTTGACATTAAACCTGAATCAATTGCTTCTTGACCTAAAGTAGGACCAACAACGCTTTCTTCAACAATACGAGCAGGAGCAGGTAATTTACCAGCACTTAATACTGCTGCTAATGTTTCAGCTTCTTCAACAGTAAAGTTTCCTGTAATTTGAGAGTTACCACCTTTAATTTCGCCATTAACTGTTGGAGCCGAATAAACCATGTTATCCATTACTACAGCAATTGAACGACCTTTTTTGTCTCCTTGTGGAGAATTGTCTTTTGTTAATTTAGCCCATTTAATAGCTGCTTCGCCAGTCATTTGCATACTAATGTATGGGTGACCACCGCTTTGTGCATCAAAATCTTTACGAGCATCTGTAATAATATCACCATACATTGCAGCTTTACCGCTTCTGTCTGTAATTTTAATAGCATATAATTCGTAATAAGCACCAACTACTTCACCAGCTTCGTTTTTCACTTCTTCTGGTTTAGAACCCCACATAAATTTCAATTTATTAGGTAGGTATGATTTTAATGCTGGGTGTTTTAATAAAGCATTCGCTTTTGCTGTATCTTCTTTACTGTATGCACGCGCTACAACTGGACCTGGTAAAAATTGCTCAGGTTGTTGTGTTTGTTGATTGAAAGATACATTTGCTTTTAAAGGACAAGGTACATTACCCACATAAATTAATGGGAAACGCATATTAAATGAATCTAAAGAAGTTGGAACAGCTGAATTTGTAGTAACAGATGCAACAGCAGATGTGTCAATTTTTCCAGCTGCTGTATCCGTATTAGCAACTGCTGGTTTAGCTACATTAGTTGTATCAGTTGATTTTGAAGCTGTATCATTTTTAGTGTTAAAATTTGGATATAATGCTTTCGATAATTTATCGTTAGCGCCAATTAATAAGTTTCCTAATTCGCCATTATCATAAGTTTCCCAAAACTCTAAGTTTGCAGTACCTTGTAATAATTCACGAACACGCTCTTTGTCTTTTACACCTGGTAATTCAACTAAGATACGTCCGCTGTTTCCTAATTTTTGGATATTTGGTTGAGCAACCCCAAAACGGTCGATACGAGAACGGAATGTTTTTTCCGAGTTAGAGATTGACTCGTCAACCTTTGTACGTAAAAATGTAATTACTTCTTCGTTAGTAGCGTTATAAGCAACTTTACCTTTTAATTCAATCGTTTGAAATAAAGGAGCTAATTGTCCAGAAGGTGCGTTTGCTTTATATTTTTTAGCAAATAAAGTTAAGAAATCATCGTTGTTACCAACACCCATATTGTCTTGAGCATCTTTAATAGACTTATTGAAAGCTGCATCAGGATTTAAGTTTGATAGGTTTTTAACGATATCAGCAACCGAAATTTCTAAAGTTACGTTCATACCACCACGTAAATCTAAACCTAAGTTGATTTCACGCTTTTTACACTCTTCGTATGTGTAGCTTGCAATGATTAAATCGTAAACTGGTTGAGTTTTCAAAGAATCTAAATACTTATCAGCTAACTTTTCTTTTAAAGAATCTACATAGAATAGTTCTTTTGTAGCGTCTCCGTTAGCATATTTTTTAGCGTTAGCTTGAACTCCAGCTGAACTAGAAATGCTTTCGGCATATTCTTTTGCTTCAGTTTCTACCCCACGAGTTACCCAAGTAAAGGATAAGTAAAAAATACAGGCAAGCGCTAAAAGTATAGCGAAAATTTTAATGGCACCTTTGTTTTGCATAAAATTGATTTAAATCGAATAAAATTAAGGGTGCAAATATAAGTTTATGGCATATATAAAGCAAATTAATTTAATGCTGAAAATTAAGTAGTTAGCAATTAATTTAAAGTTTAATTCGTATTTTTGCTAATGTATGAGCCGTGTTAAAATTTTACTCTTTCTTTTAGTGACTCTGAAACTGAGTTGGGCTCAAACTAATGTTTATCGAGATACTATTCCTGTTTTTGAATCTAATAATCGTTTATTAATGCCTTGGGCAGGAGGAATTAATTTTAGTTCATTTACGAATATTGACTTGAACGATGATGGAATGAAGGATATTGTAGCTTTTGATAAAATAGGCGGATCAGGAGGGAGATTAAGAGCTTATTTAAGCATTGGATCTGTTGGTGAAGCTAAGTATAAGCATGATTATACTCATCAGGAACAATTTCCAGTAGTAACTGAATGGGCAGTGTTTTTTGATTACGATTTTGACGGAAAATCTGACTTATTTACATACACACCTGGGGGAATAAAGGTTTTCAAAAATAATACTATTGGACAAAATTTAAGTTTCACTCTAGTGAACTCATTGTTGCGAAGTGATTATAATCCTTTTGGTTCGCCCAGTATAAGTAATATTCCTGTAAGTCCCGTTGGGATTCCAGCGATTTCTGATTTAGATAACGACGGTGATTTGGATATTTTGACATTTTCGGTTTTTGGTGTCATTATAGAGCATCATAAAAACATGAGTCAGGAATTATACGGAACGGCGGATAGTTTAGTATTTGATATGATAGATAATTGTTGGGGAGATGTTAAAGAAAGTGGCTGCCAAGTTGATATGAATTTTTGTCCATTTATGAAATTATATCAAAACAGTATCGAAAATAATGTTGATAAAGTATTACACTCAGGTTCTTGTTTAATGTGTTTTGATAGAGACGGTGATGGGGATAAAGAAATTATTATGGGAGACATTTCTTGTAGTAATATATTTTATGCCGAAAATACAGGAAGCGCTTCAAATGCGCATATTGGCGATACCACCATTTTATACCCTAATTATCCTAATAAAGCTAGTACCAGTATTATTAAGTTAAATTCTTTTCCATGTACCTACAATTTAGATGTGGATAATGATGGATTTAAGGATTTAATTGGTAGCCCAAATGCCATTTCAGGTGCAGAAAATTACCAAAGTGTGTGGTATTATAAAAACGCATCTAATACACCAACTGTAAATTTCGTGTTTCAAAAAAAGAATTTTTTACAAGATGATATGATTGAATTGGGAGAAGGAGCCTACCCAGTTTTGTTTGATGCGGACGCGGATGGTAAAAAGGATTTGATAGTTGGAAACTTAGGTTATTATACCATCAATACTAATAAATCTAAGCTAGCGTATTATAGAAATATTGGAACAAACACGTCGCCATCTTTTTCTTTAATCACAAAAGACTATCAATCTTTATCAACGTACAATATTTACTCGATGGCGCCTAGTTTTGGCGATTTAGATGGTGATGGCGATAAGGATTTAATAATTGGAGCTACTAACGGAAAAGTGCATTATTTTGAAAATACGGCTGGAGCAGGAAATGCAGCCGTTTTTGGAAATTATGTAGCAAATTATCAAAATATATTAGGGAGTAATTTTGTATATCCTCAATTATATGATGTAGATAAAAACGGAACTTTGGATTTATTATTAGGTTCTCAAAATGGTAAATTAACCTATTATAAAAATGTAGGTTCGGCAAGTAGCCCAACATTTAGTTTTGTGACTGGTTTTTTTGGTGGGGTAGATGTTAGACAATATGGTTGGACGACTGGCTACAGTATGCCATTTATGCATAGCGATGCGGGTGTAACAAAGTTATTAGTTGGCAGCGAAATTGGTAATATTTATTTGTACGATAACATTGATGGAAATTTAACAGGAACCTTTAACGAAGTTGATACTGCTTTATTTCATGTAAACGAAGGGCCTCGTTGCGCACCCTTTTTTGAAGATATAACCAATGATGGCTTACGTGATTTGTTTGTAGGAAATTATGCAGGCGGTTTGGCTTTTTTTAATTCAACTAATGTCAATCAAGTGGGAGTGAAGGAGTTATTTTCTGAAGAAAATATAACGGTATTTCCTAATCCTGCATCCGATAAAATAACGGTTGCCATTAAAGATAATAGCTATCAAGAATTAACTATTAGATGCTACGATGTTATAGGTAAAGTTGTTTTTGAAAGAAATACGTTTAATAAAATGATTGATATAAATATCTCTCAATTTAGCAAAGGTGTTTACTTTATTCAATTACAAAGTAAAGATTCAAAGCAATTTAAGGCTGTTACTAAAAAGTTTGTGGTGCAGTAATTGTGATTACTTGCAGTTTTTCTTTATCATGCTTTTTGCATCTTTGTTCCCTAAATTTTTAGCTTTTTCGAGATCATCACAAGCGCTAGTTAATTCTTTCATTTCTATTTTGCACAACGCTCTGTTGTAAAAGAAATCACCATCAGTATAATCCAATTCAATAGCTTTGGTGAAATCATCAATTGCATTTCGGTATTCTTTAAGCTGATATTTTGCAAGACCTCTGTTGTTATATTGATCCTGATTGGAGGCATTTATTTTGATAGCCATATTATAATCTGTTAAGGCAGATGTATAATCTTCTACGCTGTATTTTGTATTCCCTCTGTTATAAAAAAAACTTTCATCAGTTGTATCAAGCTCAATTGCTTTATCATAGTCTAGTAAAGCATCACTGTATTTTCCAAGTTCATCCATTGCCATTGCTCGGTTGCAGTAATAGTTGGCTACTGTCGGATCTACGCTTATGGCACTATTAAAATCATTAATAGCCAATTCGTATTCTTTTAATTCGTATTTTGAACAGCCTCTGTTGTAAAAATAATCGCCATCTTCTTTATCTATTAAGATTGCTTTTGAAAAGTCTTCTATAGCTTCTTTATAGTCCTTTAATTCATTTTTTGATAAACCTCGATTAAAATAATAGTAATCTTCTTCAGCATCTAGTAAAATAGCTTTAGTGAAATCATCAATAGCCCCCTTAAAATCTTCCATCTCATGTTTCACAAGGCCTCTATGATTATAGTAATCTCCATCTTGTGGATCAAGAGCAATAGCTTTCTCCAAATCAATCAAAGCGTCATTATGATTTCCTAATTCATACTTAGCAAGACCTCGGTTACTATAGTATTCAGCATTATTTTTATTGATACTGATGGCTATATCATAATCTGTAATACTTCCATTATAATCTTCTAATTCAAATTTCGCATCGCCTCTATCGTAGTAATATTCATCATTGTTTGGATTTAATTTAAGAGCTTTTGTAATATCGAGTATTGCACCACGATAATCCTCAAAATTGTATTTCGATAAACCTCTTTTCGAATAATAAATAGCATTAGTTGTATCAAAGGCTATAGCTTTTGAGAAGTCATCGATTGCGCCTTTATAATCTTCCAAACTATCTTTTTCAATAGCTCTTTTAAAGTAATATTCAACCGGAGTTTGAGCGATGGAAATATTCACAATAAATAGTATATATATAATAAATAATCTTCTTTTCATATTACAGTTGGTTTATTTTCGAAATCTCCGCCGCAATTTTGTTATAAATAAAAATCAATACAAATACACCCAATCCTGGAAAAACTACTAGCCACCAAGCTGTGAAATGATCTCTAGCTTCATTTAATAAACTTCCCCAACTTACTGTGTTACTCGGGATACCAACTCCAATAAAGGATAAAGACGCTTCAATTAAAACGGCGCCCGCCATTCCAAAAATGATTTGAACTAAAATGATGGGGAATACATTTGGTAAAATGTGTTTTCGCATAATAGCAAAATGACTCATGCCAATTGCTTTACAAGATGTAATATAATCTAGCTGTTTGGTTTTTAAATATTCGGCACGAGTTAAGCGAGCAATGGTTGTCCAGCTTAAAAAGCCAATAATTAAAATGAGTAACGTGTAAGATGGTTTGGTAATGGCAGATAAAGCAATGATGAGTAATAAAGAAGGGATTGAATTTAGTATTTCAATAACTCTCGAAACGATTGTGTCTAAAGGGAAGTTTAATTTGCTGGCTGTTTTTAATGTGATGTCAATTTTGTTTCCAAACTTTAATAAGCCTGCAATTACAACATATGATAAGTACAATAAAAAAAAGATTTTTAAAATAACTAAAGCACTGCCATTTGTAAAATCAGTTGCTAAACTACTGCCTCGCACAACCACACAATAAAAATAAGAAATGAAAATTCCTATTAATAAAAACAGCAATTGTACATAACCAATTTTAAGCGTATCGTTTTCAAAATAACCAGCACTGGCGCCTAAAATAATGCCAATAATGGAGGCAATGAGCATCGAAAAAATGCCAACACTCAAGGAAATTTTTGTGCCATGAATAATACCAGATAATACATCATTTCCATTTTGCGTGGTGCCTAGCCAATGCCTGAATTTGAAGGGGATGGAAATTGTTGTACTGTTTTTTAAAACAAATTCTTGAGCAGCAAACGGACTTTTTCGCGGTGCATTAGCGGCATCGATTGTATTGGGAGAATAGGCGCAAGGTGCAAATACACTGAAATCTGTATTTAAAGTTTTCCAGTCATTACCCATATTGTAATTAATGATATCATCTTCAGTAATAATTTGTTGATTTTTTAAAGAAAAAGCAGGAAACAACCATTGCCCTTTGTATTTGCAAATTAAGGGTTTATCGTTTGCTAAAAAGGGTGCTAGCAATGCTATGCAAACAAATATTAAAAATACACGCAAACACAGTTTCAATGCTCGGTTTTTTGAGAGCAGTTTTTTGTAAGATAGATATGTGTTTTTAATGTTCATTTATTTTCTAATTCTCGGATCAACCCAAGCGTATAATATATCGGCTAACAAATAACTAAAAATGGTGAGTACAGATGATAATGTAATAGCTGCAATAACAATTGGATAATCTTGCGAAATGATAGCTTTTACGGTTTCTAATCCCATTCCTGGAATTGTAAAAATGCTTTCGATAATGACGGAGCCGCCAATAATGCTAGGAAATACGGACGAAAAAACAGTAATTAAAGGTAACGCACTATTTTTAAGAGCATGTTTCCAGATGATGTTGTTTTCGTTTAAGCCCTTTGCTCTGGCAGTTTTTATATAATCTAAACTTAATTGTTCATTGATAGAAGTAGTAGTTAATTTTGAGATAAATGCCAACGAAGAGTAGGTATAACAAATCAATGGTAAAATCATGTATGGAAAAGAATCAACAAATTTTGAAAGTAGAGAAGCATGATCATCATATCCTTCGATTGGTTTAATGCCTGATGGCGGAAAGATGGAAAGTACGTCAGGATTGGCAAACAACATCAATAATAAAACACCTACAAAAAACGAAGGCATTGAGTATAATAAAAACATGGTCACTTGAGTGATTTTACTTGACCTACTATCTGGCTTTTCGGCCAATTTAATGCCTATAGGAATACTTATCACGTAAGCTAAAAGAATAGAAACAACCGAAAAAAATACCGACCAAATGAGTTTATCTTTTATGATTGATATGACAGGTTCTTTTTTGATATAGGAAATTCCAAAATCGCCGCGAATAATTCCTTTTGAATTAGCTCCACCAAACAACCATTGATGATATTGGTTATGATAACCATACCAAACAATTTTCGGGATGTAGTTTTTGTAGCCACCATTTTCTTTAAGGTCTTCTTTGATTATTTTGAGTTGTTGTTCATCATAAACTTTATATAAGGTATCAGGCTCAGATAAAGTGGTAATCGAAAAGTAAAATAATGGTAAATCTAAACCTAATTTCTTTCGCCAAAATGTTTTTTGTTCCTCTATATTACCACTAGCTTTCGCGCCGTTACTTAATAAATTTACAGGATCGCCTGGAGAATTAGCTAGTAATATAAATCCAATGATTGTTACCGCAAATAGAGTAGGAACAAACCATAGAATTCTTTTTAATACATAGCCTAACATGTATTAGTCTTTTAGCTTTATAGTATTGAGCAATACACCTGGATACTCGGTATATATCTCTAAATTATCCCAACGTTTATTCGCAATAATTCTTCTTGTTTGGGTAAATAAAAAAATATAAGGTTGCTCATCATATACTAATTTTTGAAAACGTTTCGACAAAGCAATTCGTTTTTGTTCGTCCACGCTTGCATTAATACTATCAATCAATGCATCTGATTGAGGGGTTCCAAATCCTGTAAAATTCAATCCGTTACCTGTCCAAGCTGCAGAACTCCATAATTGCGAAAAATCTTCGGGCGTAGCGCTACTTTGCCAAGCGCCAATGCTCATATCAAATTCGTGACCTGTTACCGAACTAAAAAATCCATTGTAATCTAAAGGATTTAACATCGCATAAATGTTTGCTTTACTCATGCTTTCAGCAAGTTGTTTTGCTAAGTCTTCCCAAACTTTAGAGCCTGAAATAAAATTGATAGCGAATTCGAATTTCACTTTTTTACCATCAATTAGTTTATCTAAAATCTGGTCGTTATCGGTATCTGCCCAACCAGCTTGCGTTAAAAGTTCTATGGCTTTTTTTACATTATATTCCACTGGTTTTAATTCGGTATTAAAATCTATTTTATTCGGAGAAATAGGACAAACCACACGCTTGTTGTGATTTTCATACAATGTTTTATTAATTTGCTCGTAAGGCGTTAGTAAAGCCATTGCTTTTCTTACTAACACATCATTAAATAATTTCTGATGCTTTTGTCCATCTGGCTTCATGTTCATAGCCACATAAGTGTAATTATAAGTGTCAGCTAATTTTAAAGTGTAGTTTTTTGTGAAGCTTTCATCATGAGATAATTCGGTAAACGAGGCATAATCAATCATTCCCGAAACATCCATAATGCCATTTTTTAATTCTAAAACGGCAGAAGCGTTATTGGTGTTTAGTTTAAAAATAATTTTATCTGCATTTGCTTGGCAATACCAGTTTTCCTGACAGTTTTCCGACCAATGATCTTTTTTCTTTTCAAGCGTGATACTCACGCCTTTATCCCATTTAGTAATTTTATATGGACCAGCACCGCTTAAAAAGTTAGGGTCGGTATAATATTTTGGACTATTAAATTCGTCTGCCCATTGTTTAACGTCAGCTTTTGTTTTTAGGAAAGTAGAATCCGTTAACTGTTCCTCGGTGTATTTTGCGAGCGTTTTTTGTTTGTCATAAAATCCCTCTTGAATAATAGGGAAATCCGTCCAAAACCAAGTGTTTAAAATATACGGACGTTTCATCACAATGGTGAATTTTTGTTTATTAGTCCCGTCTATTTTAATTTCTTTAATGTTTTCCCAATAGGGTTTTAGCCCTGGGTTGTTGGTGTATAAGCACTTGCTTGCCTTTGTAGTAAAGGCAATATCAGCAGCGGTGATGGGGCTTTTATCATCCCAAGAAAGACCATCTTTTATTTCGTAAGTATAACTCAAGCCATCAGAAGAAACCGCAGGAAGAGCTTTTGCTAAGCAGGGCAACAATTCGCCTGTTTTATAATTAACGCGTAATAAGCTTAAATTGGTGTACAGATTAATTTCGGCTCTAACGGCTGAGGCTCCGTTAGTTGGGTGCATATCGTCAGGTTCGCTTAATAAGTGAACTACTAAGGTATTATTTTGTGCTTTTTTGCAGCCAATCTGAAAGCAGCAGATTAATATGATTAGGCTAGAGTAACATAAAAACTTCATGGTACTAAATGTACAAAAACATGAGTAAAAAATTATTTTTTTTATCGAAGATTTACATAATTTAAAATAAATAGTTACATTTACGCACTCAATTTTTAATATTGAGTTGGAGAGGTGCCTGAGTGGCCGAAAGGACATGTTTGCTAAACATGCGAACGGGAAACTGTTCCGAGGGTTCGAATCCCTCCTTCTCCGCTTTTACACTCTTAATCGAGAACAATACGCTGTAAATCCTATGATTTG
>ERZ724527.324-NODE-324-length-24036-cov-11.593136_pt1 | contig 24036 bp, 14 predicted proteins | sample MGYA00376060_ERZ724527 | MGnify/ENA primary metagenome ERZ724527 (study PRJEB28724, sample SAMN07190886) | activated sludge metagenome | isolation source: activated sludge of sewage treatment plant in Hong Hong | place: USA: Christiansburg, Virginia | collected...
CTCTTAATCACCACAGCACTTACAACACTTCTTTCTGTACCATCGCTTGGTCGTACAGTTTTTGTACCACCCACTACCATCGATGTAGAACCTCCACCATCTAAATTAATGGCATTGCTACAACTCAGAGATTGCATCATAGAAGCTAAGTTGGCTAAATTAATTCCATTGTTTGGGGGATTGCCACCCTCAACAGCAAGTATAACAATTATTCCATTGGAATTGTAACCAATAGCCGAACGAGCTCTTGAACTTGTATTGTCAATTACAATTAATTCTTCGGCATCTGTAATATTTATTGTGCCATCTTTTATTAGCATAGGTGATCCGCCAATTGCACTAACAGTATTCCAAATAGAACCACCACTTGGGAAAGTTGCAGTAGGTACAGCCTGTGGAGCACTGTTTAATACATTAGGACTAGCCGATGGATAACTATAAATTAAATCATTTCCACTACCAACATGATAAATCCATCCAACCGAAGGTGCACCGGTTGACGTAACTCCAAATGCTGCTCTTGTTGGGTAATAATTTGTGTTGGAGCTATTGTATACTCTTGTCAATGCTTTTATATTGGGAGCACTAACTGTATTGTTGTATTTTACTAAACTGTACGATTGTCCTGTTCCAAAAAAACCTCCATTTATACAAGCAAATACTGTGTTGGTTGCAGATTCTTCAGTAGCAAAAGCTGTAGGTGTTTTACCAGCTGTACTCATTACTGTTTTAAATTCTATTCCTGTATTTCTACTATCATAAGCTACACAAAATGCTTTTGTTTTAGCACCTAAAAAAATACTATCAAAAGCATATACTTGAATACCTGAAGGAAAACCTGACGCAAGTGTTGTATTTAAACTCCAACCTGCAGGTAAAGTTATTAAAGGTGCTGTTGTGCCTGGAGTAACTGGTATTGTTGTAGTAACTTCTGTTTTCTTTTTACAAGCAACAAAAGCAAAAAACATCAAAACAATAAATACATTTTTAGTGTTGTAATTTTTCATAAACTAGTTCTTAATATATGTGGTTAATTTTTTTTAAAAATTCAAAGTAGAAAAAGCATTCGCCTTCAAATCCATATTTTCTGTTCAATGCAATTTTTTGTTGCAATAAATCTTCTTTAATTAAATAGCCATCTCCCAATGACGTAAGTACACCAGGAAATACTTTTTTTAATTGAGTAGGCTTTAATTGTTTCTTTAATTCCTTTAATAAATTTTCGTATGATTTTAAATCGTACCGATAACATTGTGGTAAAATATAATCTGCATAACCTTCATTTAGCCAGGTTGGCCAATCTTGTAAATATTGTTCTTTACTCCAAGGATAAATACTTGGCGACCATGAAACTGTGCAGCTTGGTTTATTTTTCTTTACCAATTGGTATAAGTTTTTGCCAAATTTGTTTAATTGATTGGCTTTCCATTGAAGCCATTTAGATTCTCTACAATCTGCAGGTGCTTGTAAACCTGTTTCCTTTTTATACAATGCTAAAGTGTAATCATCGTAGCCACCTTCTGCTGGCATTGCAGGTAAACGATCATCGCCTTGTATTCCATCAAACTTGTATTTTGTAATTGTTTCAACTACTAATTTGTTGATGAAGTTTTGCACTTCTGGGTGCATTGCATTCCACCAATAAAAACTATTTTTTTGCAGAGGTTCTTTTTTTACATTTCTTCCAATCCAATGCGGAAATTTTTGTAACCAAACAGAATTGCTGTCTTTGTAAGCATAAGAAAAACCAAACTCAAACCATGCATGTACTTTTAAGCCTACTTTATGGCCTTCTTTTACAATGCATGCAATGGGGTCGAAACCCTTGTAAATACTGTCTTGTTGAATGCCAATATAAGACTCTACTACTTTACTAGGATACATGGTTACGCCACCATTCCAAACCACAACAAAAATATTGTTTAAGCCTTTTTGCTTGCACAGTTTTACTGTTGCCTTAATGTTGTCTTCACTTAATAAAGCATCGCTAGCAACATTGGTAATCCAAGTGCCTCTTATTGCTGAAATGTTTTTTTGAGCATTGCTTTCGTGCATTAAAAAAATAAATAAAAGCAGTAGTGCAATTTTTACGTTCATTAAAAATTTATTTGTTGTGAATATTCTAAATAACGGTTGTATAAATGATGAGCTTGCACGTATGAAGATTGTGGGCTCATAAAATGAGAAAATTCAAACGTAATGGCTTTGTCATAGCCTGCTTTTCTTGCAGCGTCTAATTTTAATTTGAGTTTTTCAAATTTTATAGGAAAAAATTTAATGGGCATATCTCTATCAAAGCTTTCAGCATTTGTCCAGCATTGCATGCCATATTTATTGGCCAATTGTTTATTGATGGTAAAAAAATCGGTTAGTTCATTGTAATCTATATGTCCATCTTGAAAAGCAACAGCATCAACATTTTTGTGAATGCCACTAAAAATTTCGTTCCATTCAGTTTCATGTTCTTGCAAACTCACTGCATCATTTTTTGAAATAGTACCCGATGCCGCCAACACTGCTTTTTTACCATCTATCCAAGGAGAAATGAAAGTGGGCAAATGATTACTCACTTCTTTACATTGTTTTCCTAAGCTATTAAAAGCCTCAATGGCACCTTTAGTTTTACGACTAATTTCCATACTTAAATACCATCCTTTAAAAGAGGGATGATGGCCATATTTTGCCCACACTTCATCAATCACAAAACGATTGTCATCAATTTCATGTTGCATATTTCCTGTGTCCCAATAGGAGCCACTATCATATAAACCAAAATAAAAATTCATGTTGAATTGATCGGCTAATGTTAAAAACAATTCAACTAAATCTATGGGTGGTGTGTAACAACCTTTTTGGTTAATTAAATAAGTTGATGGATAGGTAATAAATTTTCTATAACCACTTCTTATTAAAATAACAGTATCAATGCCTGCATGTTTCATGTAAGCAAAATCTTGCTCCCACTCTTTAGCACCCCAATTTTGATGTGGTATGTCGTGGCTAATTTCATCTATAAAAGTTCCTGTAATAAGCATAAATATTGGCTGCTATTTCATTAGCTTTTTTTCAATTAATATTTTTTTCCAAAGCATATAACCTGCACCATTTAAATGCAATCCATCATTGGTATACAGTGCATCAAGTTGTTTATTTTCATTTAAAAAATATGGATACAAGTTCACAAACACAACTTCTTCTGTTGCACAAATATTTTCTAATGATGAATTGATAAACAACACATGTTCAGTTTTATTTTGATGATTTTTAAACTGTGTAAATTGATTGTTGGTGGGTAGTAAACTTTGCACAAATAATTTAGTTGTTGGACTTTCGGATTTTATTTTAGCAATAATTTTTTGATAGTTCCTCAGTATTATTGAATCTGGTGTGTTTCTAGCAATATCATTGATAGCAATCATAATAAATATTTTAGCTGGTTTAGAAGCCAATACTTCATCTAAACGAGCTAAAACACCAAAAGTATTGTCGCTACTAATGCCTCTGTTTTTTACATGTTTGTTTTGCCATACTTCTGCCCATTCAGCAACATCTGTAATGCTATTTCCTAAAAAAATAATTTCATTTTTTGTGTTGGGCAATAGTTTAAACAAGCTAACTTTTTGTTCGTAGTAAGTTGTTTTGTAACTACTATCGTAAGTAGTAGTTTGTGCACTAATTACTAAGTGTAAAAAAAGGATACCTACAATAGTGCAATTAATTTTTTGCATATAAAAAGTATTAACTCTCGTTAGCTGTAATATTTTCATCGTAAGGTTTTAATGGTACTAACCAAGTAATTAAAAATGCTGGTATTGTTGCAATTAATACCCAAATGAAAAAATCTTTGTAGCCTAAATGGTCACTTACAAGTCCGCTAACCATAGATGCAATCGTATAGCCTAAATACGTTAATGAGCTACCAAATGCGTAATGTGCCATTTGATATTTGCCAGGAGCAATTTGTTGCATTATAAAAATAATAATGCCGATAAATCCAAATCCATAACCAAAATGTTCAATGGCAACAGCACTTCCAATAATCCATAGATTTTCTGTTTGTGTAATGGCTAGGTAAGCATAAGATGCGAATGGCAAATTAAAACAAGCACAAAGTAGCAACAATGTTGTTCGATTTAGCCCTTTGTTTGATACAAAGTAACCGGCAGCTAAAGAACCTAATACAAATGCAATTGTTCCAAAAATTCCAGTAAGCATACCTAAAGTCGATTCTTGCATACCAAGTCCGCCAGCTGTTCTTTCTGCTTTAAAAAATAGTGGCATAATTTTAATGGCTTGTCCTTCAGCAAAGCGGTAAAGCATGATAAATAAAATGCCATACCAAATATATTTTTTTTGAAAGAAGCTCACAATCACATCTTTTAACGTTAACCAAACATCGGATGCACTTTTTACTGTTGTTTGATTTGCGGTAGCTGGCAAAAATTTTCTATTGTACAATCCTAAGCATAGCATTACGACTGCATAAATTGCCATAATAATTGCCCATGCATTTGTGTTGCCAAAAATTGGCATGAATATGCCAACTAAAAAAATCATTCCACCATTAGAAAATAATTTTGCAAAGTTATAAAATGTACCTTGCCACCCTACATATTGTGCTTGTAATTTGGGTGATAATTCTTGTAAATACAAACCATCGGCAGCAATATCTTGTGTTGCACCAAAAAATGCAGTAAGCAAAAACAATACTACCGAAATAGTAAAAAAGTGATTGGTGTACATAGATGCTACAGAAAGGGCAAACAATAAACCGCAAATAATTTGGGATACATAAATGTAAAATTTTTTGGTTTTATACAGTTCCATAAAGGGGCCCCAAATTGGCTTAAAACTCCAGGGTAAAATAATAATACCTGTCCAAAATGCAATTTGGGTATCAGAGAATCCCATATTTTTATACAATAGAGAAACTACAGTTCCACCTAATACTAAATTGGGTAAACCCATGGCAAACCAAGTGGTTGGAATCCAAGTTATGGGGTTCTTTTTTTTAAAAGTTTCAGCTGGCACAATCGAAATATTTATTTAAAAAGTGAAAGTTAATAAAAAAATTTATAAACAATTAGTAAATTATTAATTTTATTATTTAAGTTCGTCTTCTCTTAATTACTTTTTTATGAAACGATTGCTACAATTTACCTTAAGTATTGCATGTATTGCAATGGTATTAATTGCCTGTTATAGTTGTACAAAAAAATCATCTTTGCCCGATGGTGCTGGTACAGGTGGGGGTGGAGTTGTAGTTCCTCCACCAGTTTGGGATACAAATGCTTTACGTGGTGTTTGGATTACAACTGCTGCTAGCACTGCATTGGATAGTAGAGCCAATATTAAACAAGCAGTTTTAAATTGTAAAGCAGCCAACATTAATAATATTTTTATGGTTGTTTATAATAATGGTAGAACAATTTATCCAAGTACCATTATGAATAATTTAATTGGTATTCCAATTATGGAACGTTTTGCAGGACGTGATCCTTTACAAGAAATAATTGAAGAAGCTCATGCTGTGAATATTAAAGTACATGCTTGGTTTGAGTATGGATTTTCATCTTCATATTCTGCCAATGGTGGATTAATTGTGCAAGCAAAACCAAGTTGGGCTGCAAAAACATCTGCTGGTGCTTTGGTTGTAAAAAATGGATTTGATTGGTTAAATCCTTTTGACCCTGAAGTACAAAACTATATGATTGGATTATTTAAAGAGGTTACTACTAACTATAATGTTGATGGTTTACAAGGTGATGATCGTTTACCTGCAGTGCCTTCAACAGCAGGATACGAACCTTATACGGTTGCTTTATATAAAGCTGAAAATGGAGGTGTCAATCCTCCTACAAATTATGCTCAATCAGACTGGGTTAATTGGAGAGCAAAAAAACTAAACGCATTTTTAAAGAAATTAAGAACAGAAGTTAAAGCTATTAAACCTGCAATACAATTAACCATGAGCCCTAGTGCATATCCTTGGGCATTGGGAGAATATTTACAAGATTGGCCAACTTGGGTTGACAGTAGTTATGTAGATGCAATTATGCCACAATGTTATAGATATGATATTGCTGCTTATACTGCAACTATTACAGAACAAAAGTCTTATTACAGAAACACAAGTGTTCCTTTTTATCCAGGTGTATTGTTAAAATCAGGTTCTACATTGGTAGGCGATCCATTTTTAACACAAATGATACAAGCCAATAGAGCAAAGGGTTTTAAAGGAGAATGTTTCTTTTTTTATGAAGGAATAAAAGACAAGCTTACATTTTTTCAGGGTCAATACCCTTACATTAAATAGTTAGAAATTTCTAGTATGAAAAAAACATTTTTATTGGCTGTACTTATAAAGTGCAGCCTTATTTCTTATAGCCAAAAATTAACAAATTTTGTTGATCCATTTTTAGGAACAGGGGGGCATGGCCATGTTTATCCTGGTGCTTCTGTTCCATTTGGAATGGTGCAATTAAGCCCTGATAATGGTGTTGAAGGGTGGGATTGGTGTGGTGGTTATCATTACAGTAGTAAAACCATTGCAGGGTTTAGTCATACACATTTAAGTGGTACAGGAATTGGTGATTGGTGCGATATTTCTGTATTGCCTTTGGTAGATACAGTGAACTTGCGTCAGGAAAAAATATTGATACCGTTTAGCCATGAAAACGAATCAGCAAAACCTGGTTACTATCAAGTGAAATTAGATAATGGAGTGAACTGTCAACTTACGTCAACCAATCGCAATGGCATACATAAATATACATTTCCCAATAGCAATGGCTGGTTGCGTTTTGATATGGGTTTTAAAATAAATTGGGATAAAAGTACCGCTGGAATGTTGTCTGTAATCAATGATTCTACTATTGTTGGTTATAGGTATAGTACAGGTTGGGCAAAGGGACAGAAAGTTTATTTTGCTGCTACATTTTCTCAAAAAATAAAGCAACGAATTTTTATAGACGATTCCATTAAAACCAATACACAAGCTTATGGCAATAATGTAAAAATTGCTTTACAGTTTAACACCGAAAATCCACTGTTGGTAAGGGTTGGAATAAGTTCTGTTGGCACAGACCAAGCTTTTAATTCTTTGCAAGAAAGTGAGCATCAAACGTTTAATGAAATAACAATTCATGCAGAAAATTTATGGGAAAAGGAGTTGCAAAAAATTAAAATCAACACCAACAATCAACAACAAGCACAACAATTTTATACGGCTTTGTATAGAACTTGTTTAGCACCTGTTGTGCATAGCGATAAAGATGGGTCTTATCAAACACATGATAACAAACAATTAAAATTTACCAAAGGAAAAGAAAAGTACACAGTGTTTTCTCAATGGGATGTATTCAGGGCTTTAAATCCATTATTTACTCTTACACAAACCAAGCGATTGCCAGATATGATTAATAGTATGTTGCAATTGTATGAAGACAATGGTTTGTTGCCTGTTTGGGATTTAAGTACTTGGGAAGCCAATACTATGACTGGCTATCACAGCATTCCAATAATTGCAGATGCAATCTTAAAAAACATTAAAGGGTTTAATTATGAATATGCATATACTGCAATGAAAAAAAGTGCATTTCAAAACCAACGTGGTACACCAGAATTTATACAATATGGTTACGTGCCACAAAATAAAGTGGGTTGGAGTGTAACCATAACTTTAGAATATGCTTTTGATGATTGGTGTATAGCACAAGTTGCTAAAAAATTAGGTTTTACAAATGATTATAAATTGTTTATGAAACGTGCCAACAGTTACAAACAATTGTTTGATAAAGGTACTGGATTTATGAGGGCTAAAAATAGCGATGGAAAGTTTGTAGAACCTTTTGATCCAATTTTTTCTGAACATGGATTTGATGGGCAATATGTAGAAGGTACAGCATGGCAACACAGTTTTTTTGTACCTCATGACGTAAGTGGACTTGCAACTTTATATGGAGGGAAAAATAAACTTATTGAAAAACTAGACACTTTATTTACTACCACATCTGAACTGCATGGAGAAAATGTAAGTGCCGATGTAACTGGTTTAATTGGTCAATATGCACATGGCAATGAGCCAAGCCATCACATTATTTATATGTACACAGCCTTAGATAAACCTGAAAAGGCTGCAAAGTGGTTAAAAGTTGTAATGGATAGTATGTATAAAGTTGGACCAAACGGTTTAAGTGGAAATGATGATTGTGGCCAAATGAGTGCTTGGTATGTGTTTACAAGTTTAGGTTTTTATCCTATGAATCCAGCAAGTGGAGTATACATGTTCGGTTTGCCTTTTATTAATGAAGCAACCTTGCAATTACCCAATGGTAAATTGTTGAACATTCAAGTGAAAGGTCCAGCCAACCAAGCACATAGAAATAAGATTACTGCTATTCATTTTAATGGAAAAAGTATACCCGTTCATTCAATTACTCATCAACAATTGTTAGCAGGAGGAAAATTAATTATAACGGTGAGTAAGTAAGTTTAAGTTATAATTAGGTTTTCCAAAACCATTGTTTTTTTGTAAACCAAACTGTAATTAATGAAACAATTGCGGTAAATAAAATTCCTTTTAAGCAGCCCATCAATACATTTTGATTCATAGCTTCCCAATAAACTTTTGTTTGTGTTATAGATAAAATTGGCAGTAGTACTAAACTTCCTGTAACGTATGCTATCATTGGATTTTTTCCATTTAGTGCTAAATATTTTATACAATAATTACTCTTTGAATACTTTGCAAGAATTGAAAATGTTGCCAAGCAAAAAAAGCCCAAACCACTTGTAGTAAAATAATAACTATAAGTTGAAAAATCTTTTTTAATACCACCTTCATAAGCTTCAAAAAATAAACCCAACAGCAAAAAATAACTTCCTGTATAAATGATTTTCTTTATTGCATTTTCATTGTTCAATGGATAAACTAATTTTATTGCCAATGCACAAAGCATTGCTGTGCCAATGAGGTTGAACGTTAATTGCCTTGTAAATAAACCATATAAATTGAGTACAATTAATGCAATACCAATAAGTGCTATGAAGAACTCTTTGTTGATTATAGTTATAGCAGCGGTATTGGTTGGTTGATTTTTTTTACTGAGGGATGATAATAAATATTCTCCTGCAATTGTGCCTGGAATTACAATGAATAAATATTTTAAGTAATAGAATTGATACATCCAATCAAAATAAACAGTACCTATATGGTTAAAGTTAAAAACTTCTTTAGCCCAGCTATTTGAAGGTTCTTTAGCAGCTAAAAAAATAGCCATTAAAAAGGGTAATATACCTAGTCTTATATAAGGCTTATTGGCTGTTATAAAATACAGTATTGTTCCCCAGAAAGCCATATTGGCAAGCACTATAATAATGATATCGCTTTTATATAAATCAAAACCTTTTCCATTCCAAAAAGGAAATTGATATAAAAGTAAAATGGCCATTAGCCAAGCAACAATTTTTACTATGGTAAAATGTTTTTTGTAAAGTGTATTTTTATTTTCATAAAATATAAAGAATAGTACAATGAAACCTAACATTGAAAATAGCTGTTCTTTTAATGCAGGATTGTTGCCAATAACCCAAGCTTTCATGTGTTGAAGAAACAATGCAAAAAATGTGAGTAATATCAATCGCTTTAAAGCAATTTTAAAAATTTCAGCGAAGCTTTTATTCGCATCAATATATTTTTTTAAAGCCAATGGCATTGCAGCACCCATACTAAATAAGAAGAATGGGAATACAAGATCTACCCAAGTAATACCAGCAATTGAAGCATTGAATTTGTGCAATGGGGGAGGTACTTGTGCATGATACATCCAAGCAGGAAGTGTATCTCCAAAAGCAATACTTCCACTTAATACCATTGTTAAAATGGCAAATCCTCTCAGTGCATCAATACTTATTTCTCTTTGTTGCATATTATAAAATTTTGTATAAAAAAGGGTAGCGAATTATCGCTACCCTTTAATTCCTTAAATTAATATACTTACCAATTTGGGTTTTGTGTTAAACTTGGTACTTTATCTATTTCTCCTTGTGGAATAGGGCAAAGTATATGTTGGTTGGCATTAAATATTCTTAGCTCTCTTTTTAATCTTTGAGCATCTGCATTTGGCCATGTTGTAGGTACTTTATACACTGCATCAAAAGTTGGTACAGAAGCAGGATTGTCATATACTAAACCTTGTCCAGGCACTAGCGTCATGGACGACAATGGAGCACCATAAATTTGAACAGCCATTACTTTTGCAGCATATGCACCATTATCCCATCTACGCATATCAGCCATGTGAATTCCTTCATTTGCAAATTCAATTGTTTTTTCACGACGAACCAATTGCTTTAAAGCCGTTGCATTGGCCAATGTTGCACCATCTACACTTGGCATTCCAACTCTATTTCTAACTTTATTAATTGATGTGGCAACATCTACTGCTCCAGCTCCACTTTCTAATTTTGCTTCAGCATTTAATAATAAAATTTCAGAAAAACGCATATATATCCATCCAACTTTATATAAGTTAGCAGCAGTTCCATTTACGTCTCTATCTTGTGCATATTTTCTCCATAAATATCCACCACCATTTAAACGTGGTCCAAAAATATTTGCACTATCTTGGTTAGCAGTTGTACTAAGTGTAACAACACCACTTGTAGGATTGTAAGTATGTACAGTTCTATTTGTAGGGCTGTAAACATTACTTGTAAAGCCTTGCACAACTACAGTATCTCCAGGTACAATTACAGTTTGTTTTAAACGTGGATCTCTATTTTGATTGGGACGTGCAGGGTTGTATAATGGAGAAACATCAATTGTTTTACCATCGTTGCACTCAAATAAATCTACTAAAAATTGTGTTGGAAAATGACTTGACTGTCCACCTTGATTTCTTGAGCCCAATACTAAATTTAAATAACTGAAAGAACCGCCATCAGCATCACCAAAAGGATAAATGAACATGATTTCATTATTGGCATTGGCATTTTGACCAGATTTTCTAAACAGGTTTTGGTAAGAAGGGTTTAAACCGTAAGGTCCGTTGTTGATGATATTATCTGTAATGCTAACCACTTCTTGATAACGTCTATCTACCATTGCAATTCTTGCAGCAGTACCCAAAGCTACACCACGACTAACTCTTCCTTGTGCTGTTGGCAACCAAGGCAAATCAGGGGCAATTCCTTTTAAGTCGCTTACAAGTGCATCTACAATTGCAGATTTTGAAGTTCTTGTAGCACCAAAGAAATCACTTTGTGCTAAAGGACCAGTAAAAAATGGAACATCACCAAAGTACACCATTAAATGCCAGTAAGCCGATGCTCTTAAAACTTTTGCTTCTGCTTGCACTCTAGAAAATTCTTCTGGGGCCATAACAGATTGAGCTCTTGCCATATTAAACAATAAGCTGTTGGCTCTTTGAATAACTTGGTAAAATCCAGCCCAAATCTCTCTAATTGTTCCATCTGTTGGATTATAAGCACCTGAACCAATTGTGCCGTTTAAGCCTCTCTCTAAACCAATCTCAGTGTACAAATCCATTTTAGAATAATAGGAAGTTGGGTTTCCAAAACCTGGGCTCATGGTTCTTGCACCATAAGCACTATAAATACCTGTTAATGCCTGATCTACTTGAGTTGCATTGGTATAAAATGCTTCAGAAGTAATGGTATCTAAAGGAGCTTTGTCTAAATACTTTTTGCATGATACAGCTCCAAAAAATAGTACTGTAACACTTGGTATTAATATATATTTTTTATAATTCATGATCTTTTTTTTAAGTGTTGGAAATATTAAAACTTAATGTTGAAGCCAACAGTTGTTGTTTTCATAATTGGATAAAATGCACCACTTGTATTGCTAATTTCTGGATCAAAACCTGGCTCGTAATTAGAAATTGTAAATGGATTAACGGTGCTTATATAAAATCTACACTGTTGTAGTTTTAATTTTTCCATCCATTTTTTTGCAAGTGTATAACCCAATGTAATGTGCTTTACTCTTAAAAATGCACCATTTTTTAACCAATAGTCAGATCCAATATAGTTGCCATTTCCACCAGAATACAATCTAGGATATTTAGCTCCAGTATTGTTTGGTGTCCATCTATCTAAAATGGTTTCAAATCCTGACGCAATCCAGTTGCCAGCATTAAATGGTTCAACACCCACACCACTTATATAATTGTCTCTTTTTGCAACACCATAAATAAATAGACTTAAATCGAAGTTTTGATAGCTTACATTAATATCTGTACTATACTCATATCTAGGAAAGTTATTACCCATTAATGTTCTATCGTTTGCATTTAAAATGCCATCACCACTTACGTCAACATATTTAATATCACCTGCACCAGTTAATCTTGTGCCATTGGTGGGTACATTATAGTTTTCACCTGTTTGGTATAAGCCATTGGTAGTATAAAAATTATACGAATTAATTGGATAACCGCCTCTTGCAATTAAACCTGCAGAGGTAACAATATCTTGACCTTTTGTATCTAATACTTTATTTACAACATCCGATAAATTGGCTGTAACACTATAACTAAACTTGCCAATTTTATTTTTGTAAGTTGCAGAAAACTCCCAGCCTTTATTAATCATAGAACCTGCATTGGTTGGTACCGATGATACATTACTAATGAAACCAACATAAGCAGGGCTTGGAACATCAATAATCATATCAGTAACTTTCTTTTCGTAGTAATCGAAAGTGATGCTTAGTTTATTCTTTAATAAATTAAGATCTAAACCAATATTGCTTTGGTTCGATTTTTCCCAACTAATACTAACATTTTGAACGTTGTTCAAAGAAAAACCTCTTGTAAGTATATTGTTAAAATAATAAGCTGTTCCAGGATCTAGGGTAGACGTGAATGGAAAGTTAGAACCTACTTCTTGATTGCCCAATGAACCATAGGAGATTCTTAATTTAGCATAGTTAATAAACTTAATTGGAGCAAAAAATTGCTCGTTACTAATTACCCAACCTGCACTTGCTCCAGGAAAAAAGCCTCTTTGTTGGTTAAACAATTGGCTAAATTTTGAAGTACCATCATAACGGCCAGTAAATTCAAATAAATATTTATTGCTAAAGTTGTAATTTAATTTACCAAAAAATCCTGCTACAGATCCTTCTGTTGCACCACCACCAACTTGAGGTTGTAATGGCGACGTTGCAAGGTTTAAATAGGGTCTATCAGGATATTGTAAGCCAAAACGAGTAGCAGATAAATTCTCAATATAATTATCCAAAGCCTGCATACCACCTTGTATTTTAAAACTGTGTTGATTGGCTATTTTAAAACTATATTCTGCCGATGCATAATATTGATTGGCATTAAAACGATTGTTAGAATAATTGATTGAAGAATCGCCAATTGCAGCAGAATAATTTAATGAATTGGTAAATGGATTGGGTGTGTACACATCATACGTTCTACCTGGACGAACACTTTGTGTATAGGAGCTTCGATTGTTGTAAGAAAATTCTACAATTAGATTTTTTATTATTTCGGCTCTTGCACCAAAACGCAATGATAGAGTTGGCGTTTCTGTTCTTGATACTCCAGAACCTTCAGCCATTGCAATAGGATTGATTGAGTTTGATTGACCTGCATCTCCAAATTTTCCATCTTCAAATTTTCCAGGAAAATTTTTGGCCATGGTGATGGCTCTTTGTATAATTTGTGTTGGCGACATTCCTGCAGGAACTCTATTGGTAGATTTGGTATAGAATATGTCTGAATAAAATTTTATTTTATCAGTAACATTCACATCTCCATTAATTCTTAAATCCCATTTAGTAAAACTGTTGTTTACAATTAAACCTTGCTGATTTAAGTAAGTTCCAGATGCAAGAAATGATGATTTATCAGAACCTCCACTCACAATTAAATTGTGATTTTGCATTAAACCTGTATTTTGAAAAATCAAATCCTGCCAATCTGTATTAAATACTGTAAAGTTATTGGCAGCATTGTTTTTATACAAATCAATGGTTGATTGTGCATAAGGCAAAACTGTAGATCCTGTATTAGAAACGGCTTCATTATTCAAAATCATATTGTCTACCGCCGATAATGTTTTAGGCATATTGGTAGGTGTTTGAACACTCATAAAACTGTTAAAGGAAACAGAAGTTTGTCCTTTTTTACCTCTTTTTGTAGTAATCAAAATAACACCATTGGTGGCACGAACTCCATATATAGCTGTAGATGCAGCGTCTTTTAAAATTGAAATGCTTTCAATAATGTTAGCATCAACATCGTTTATGCTAACACCTTCAACACCATCTACAATAATTAATGGACTGCTACTATTGTTGATAGAACCAATACCACGAATATTAATTTGACCACCATCAGCACCAGGCTGACCAGAGCCTTGTCTAACTGTAACACCAGCAGCTAAACCTTGTAAACCCATACTGGTAGACGCAAGTGGGCGTCTTGTTAACTGCTCTCCTTTTAGAGTTGTAACAGCACTGGTTATATTGGCTTTTTTTTGAGAGCCATAACCAACTACCACCACATCTTGTAAGTCTCTAGATTCAATAATTAAAGTAACATCTACAATTGCACTATTTACTACAACTTCTTTAGTTGCATAACCTATACTACTAAACAAAAGTGTTTGCCCTTTCTCTGCAACAATGCTATAAGTACCTTGCAGTGTGGCTAGTGCATTTTTAGTAGAGCCTTTTACTTTTACAATTGCCCCTTCAATTGGGTTGCCTGTACTTGCATCTGTTACTTTACCAGTAACTTTTAGTTGCTGAGCCTGCAGCATTTGCCCAAACGCAAAACTTAGCAGTAGCAATAATGTTAGTTTTCTCATATCTCAGTTTTTGTTTTGAAAATTTTTATAAAATGATATCTCCTTGATGATTGATTTTCTTATAATGAAATGGATTAATCGTTTGATCCAATAATACAGCCATCTCAGCTCTTGTTATTGCTCTGTTTAAATCAAAGTTTTGTAGCTGCCATTTTGTATTCCACAATGCAGCAATGAGTGTATTTAATTGGGCTGAACTTTTATGTGAAAAAGCTACATACAAGTTTTTGTTTTTTGCAATTGTGGCAATTGCATCTTTTATTGTTACATACTCCTTATTGCTAGTAATTGCTTTGCCAAAAGGAGTAAAGTTTTTTACAAAACTTGTTGTTAATACACTTGAGTCAGGATAAAACCAAGTTTGATTTGCCCAGCCTGTAGCAATGCCATTGCCACGTAAAATACCTGTTGCACCAATTTTTTGAATTGAAATAAATTGTGGATGTTTTATGCCTGCATCTATATAAGGCATAATAATGGCATTGTTGTTCAACAGTGTTTCTTGTACTACACGAATGTCTACTTTACTTGCAGCAATTTTTTGCTTAATAGCCAATGCAGCCAATGCTCCTGTTGCTTGGCCAGTAGTTAAAACGCAAGGCTGTAAACGAGTAGTTCCATTTACAATATTGCTTACACTAATGTTTTTTTCTGTAACAATAATGCCTGTAAAATTTTTAGGAATTAAGCTGCCCAAAGGCACATTGAATGATGGTATTGCTTTAAAATCTAAATGCTGGGGTGCAGCAGGATTTTTTTTATGATGATGATCAATTGGATAATCTCCAACTGCAATGCCTGTTCTATATAAATTGTAGTCAAAAGGTTTGGCTAAATGATTGATGTTTAAACGGGTTAACCCATTTACTCGTCTACTTTCTCTGTGATAAGCTATCAATGGCATTTGATCTGCAGTAGGAAATTCATCATCTGCAATACCTAAATGTTTAAAGCCTAAAGTAGTTTGTATAAAATAGATAAAACGATAGGTTTGTTCTTTTGCCAATTGCAATGCCGAGTCTCTTTGAACTCTATTCAATTGCAATAAGTTTACATAATAATCATTGCCATAACCTGGCCAATTAATCATGTATTTACCATTAGGTAATTTACCATAATCCAACATTTTTTGTGCATCAACTGTTGGTTTCTGCCTACTTAAATTATTGTAATAATTAGTACAAGCACCATCAAATTCTTCTGGAGAATAATTGTTTGGTTTTGGTATTGTCTTATCAGCTCCTATGCCATAGTCTTTTAAAATGGCTGCATAAGTTATATCTTGTACAATGTTGTTACTTGCTGTAACACCTGCATTTTCTTTTGTAATTGCATCAGCTTCCATTCCAATGCTACAAGGTATTTTTGCATTGGCTAAAACATCGCCTAATTCTGTTGCATCAATGGTTTGCTTGGCATAAATGGTAACTGTTTCGTTGTTTTTTTGATTGATAAACACAGCACCTTTTACAGCATTTTTTTGTAGAATGGTTTTTTTAAAAGCATAGTTAAATAAAACAGTAAGATGTTGTTGTTTAGTTACCCATGATTTTAAAATACTATCAGCTACATGTGGCTCAAATTGTGTATTGCTTACCCAACCTGTAAAAACTTTATTTGGACCTCCATAAACTTTATACAATGCTTCTCTAAACTCATTCCATATTCCAGACGGAAGTCTATGGTTTCCATCAGTTGCAGTAACACCTGCTGCACTAAGCATTCCACCAAGCCAAGTAGTTTCTTCTGCTATAATAGTTTTAACACCCAATCTTGCACTTTGTAATCCAGCAGCTGTACCACCTGCACCACCACCTACTACCAACACATCAGTGTACATAACTTTTTGTGCATGTATACTTGTTATAGTAATACAAAGAGATAGTATCAGTATAATTTTTTGTAACATTTTTATGTAAGCTGATTGAACGTTTTATATACTTGATAAAGAGACCTTGGTACATGAAAGCAACCTTTCCATTTGCCACCTTTTAATGGCAATAAAACTTCTCCTCTTCTATTTAAATATCCAAACCATTCACCATGTTCTGTATCTTTAAAATGTTGCCAAGTATAATTGTGTACCTTGTTAAACCATTGTAAACACTCATCATTTTGTGTTAAGGCATAACCCTTTGCCAATGCAACCAATGCTTCAACATGCACCCACCATAATTTTTGATCCCACTCTAACTGTTGTGGTGGATTGTTAAGTATATCTAGGAAATAAAATATTCCACCATGTTCTTTATCCCATCCATATTCTAAGGTTTGCAACACAATTGAACATGCTTTATTAATTAAGGCTGTGTCGTTGTTGCGTTTGGCCAAATCCATAATAAACCACATCGCTTCAATAGCATGACCTGGATTGATTAATCTGCCTTCAAAACTGTTGCAAAAACTGCCATCTTCATATACATTTTCTAATATTAAACCAGAAGAGGGTTGATAAAATACTTCCATTACTTCGTGTATAACAGTTGGTATAAAACTGTTTACTCTATCGCTACCAATAATATGTTCTAACTCTAACGCAAGATTGCATAAAATCATTGGTAGAGAGAAGTTTTTTAAATTTCTTGTACCAGGAAAATTTTTGTTATAACTACCTTTTGAATTGTCTTTTCTTGCAATTATATTGTTAAATGTATCTACTGCTATTTGCTTGTATCTACTATTTGGAGATGCTTTATCTAAAGCAGCAAATGCCATACAAGCAAAACAATCGCTAAAAATATTGTATGGTTGAACTAGTGGAGTTCCGTCAGCAGTTAATGAAAAATACCAATTTCCTTGTTCATCTCTTCCATGTTTTTCTAAAAAGTTGGCTCCATGAATGGCCATTTCTAACCATTCTGCTTTGGCTTCAACTTGAGTGTACATGTAGCTAAAACACCATACTTCACGGCCTTGTAGCCAAATAAACTTATCGGTATCATAAACTTCTCCTGTTCTATCTAAACAAGTAAAGTATCCTCCGTTAATTTCATCTTTACTAAAATTTAGCCAGAAGGGTAAAATATTCTGCAAAAGCTCTTGCTTATACTGATTGGCATAGCTGCTCAATAGTTCTTTATCTAGCAATATAGGTTGTTCTGTAGATGCAATCGTTGTAACCACAATTAAATAATTAATATTAATTACTAAGTTATTCTACAATATTAATAATTCTTTTTAAAATAGCGTAACTTTTTTAAAATATTTATTTTGTTTGAATACTTATTACTGTTCTTAAGCTGCTTTATATAGTATTAACTTAGCAGCATGACAACTGCACATCAACTTTTTGAAGTTTTTTCATCTGAAAGTGTTGCATCTGGTGTAGCACACAAGAATAAAGCTTTAAAAAAAGCCATTATTAACCAGATAGACAATAGTGGCGATATGACCATTGCCGATTTAGCCAAGGAATTGGCAATTAGTACACCCAAAATTACAAGCCTTGTAAACGAACTTATTGAAGATGGTTTAATACAAGATGAAGGTAAATTAGATTCTACCGGTGGTCGTAGAGCCAATGTTTATGGCTTAGTAAGTGATGCATGCTATTTTATTGGAGTTGATGTAAAAAGATTTGGAATAAATATTGGTTTGTTAGATTTTAAAAAACACTTGGTTAGCATTAATGAGAATATTCCATACACAATGGAAAATACTCAAGAATCGTTAAACGATTTAATCAACTGCATTAAGAGTTTTATTAAAGAACAAAAATTAGGGAAACATAAAATTTTAGGAATTGGTATCAACTTATCAGGTAGAATAAATAACAATACTGGATATAGTTATAGCTTTTTTCATTTTAATGAAGAGCCATTAAGCCAAACGCTTGAAAAGGCTTTGGGCATAAGAACATTTTTAGAAAATGATTCAAGAGCAATGGCTTATGGAGAATTTTGTAGCGGTGTTGTTAGTAACGAAAAAAATGTACTTTTTATTAATCTTGATTATGGTACAGGCTTGGGCATTTTGGTAGATGGTAAATTATATTACGGCAAATCTGGATTTAGTGGAGAGTTTGGACACATGCCTTTTTTTAACAATGAAATAATTTGCCAATGTGGTAAGAAAGGTTGTTTAGAAACGGAGGTTTCTGGTTTGGCATTGTTAAGATTGTTGAAGGATAAATTGAATGAAGGCTCGTCATCTGTCCTATTTAAAAAAGGGAAAAAAATCGAAGATATCAAGTTAAATGATCTTGTAGAAGCAGCACTTAAAGAAGATATGTTGGTAATTGAATTATTGGCTGAATTTAGTGAGAAGTTGGGCCGTGCATTGGCTGTCTTAATTAATCTATTAAATCCAGAGTTGGTTATTTTAGGTGGTACAATTTCTAGAACTGGTGATTATATTAAACTTCCTGCAAGAACTGCTTTAAACAAATTCTCCTTGAGTTTAGTAAACAGCGATACACAATTTAAAGTAACCAAATTGGCCGAAAAAGGAGGTGTTATGGGTGGCTGCTTAATTGCAAGAAATAAAATTTTAAGTTAATAGATACTATTTCTATATTGGTATATAAAGCAAAAGAGTTGAATGTAAAACATTCAACTCTTTTGCTTTGATGAAAGAAGCGTATTACAATTTTATTAATTGTAAAGTAGTTACTTCGTTGTTATTTTCAACATCTTTTACTGTAACAAATAATGAACCTTTTGGTAATTGTATAGTTGGTAAAATAATTGTGTTATCTCCAACGGTAACTGTATAAAATTTTCCATAAACAACTTTGCCACTTGCATCGGTAATATTGATTTGTATGTTTTTCTTTTCTGCTGTTTGAATACTTAAACCAATATTGTTACGTACAGGATTTTCTAATGCTTTTACAGTTAACATTCCTTTAGTTGTGTACTCAACTACTTGAATATTAGATAAACTAAATTTACCATCTTTATCAAGTTGCTTTAGGCGATAATAGCTTTTGCCATTTAATAATTTACTATCATCAAAACTATAATTTAATGCTTCATTGCTAGTGCCATTTAAAGTTTTACTATTCATAAATCCAATAGAAGAAAAGTCTTTTCCATTAACAGATTTTTGAATTTCAAAACCTTTGTTGTTTGTTTCAGATAAAGTAGTCCAACTTATTAAAACTGATTTATTTTTTAGTGAAGCATTAAAGCTTGAAATGTTTACAGGCAATACTCCTGCATCGGTTTTAGTAGCTTGTAAACCGTTGTTGGTAGATAATTGGAAAATAGTAAAAGTATTGTCTCCATTGTCTTTATACGCTGCATCACCTGTGCCATTTGCGTTGGAAACATAAATAGAGGCATCGCCTATAGAATCAATACCATAGGTAGTAACTAAAGCCTCATCGGTTACGTTGAGCATTTTTACCCTTAAACCAGCGTTACTATTGTTGCCACCAGCAAAAATTAAAAACTTATTGTTGTTAGAAGTTGTTAGAAGTTTTAATCCTCCATACCCATTAGAAGCTTGCCCATTACCAACACCATCTGTAGTAGCAAATGCCAAAGCACCAGTTCTTGTATTACCAGTTTTTGTACCAACGGTTACTCTTCTTGCTGGACCACCGCCCATGTTTAACCATAAATCTGATGTTAAACTGTTGGTTATTGGCTCTACAGTTCTATTTGCCCATTGAACATTGGTAGTAGCTATATTAATATTACTCTCTAAAAAAAAGTTTAGTCCATTTACTGTGTTTAACATGTAAATGTTAATGGCATTAGATGTTGTACCAGAACCACTTGCATATAAAATAGTGTTGTTGCCAGTGCCAGAAATTCCAAAAGCATCTCCACAACGTTCTGTTACAGTAAAATCTGCACAAAGTGTTGGCGTGCTTGCTTGATCGGCCCAACGATAAATTTTACATTGACCAGCACCTGTAGCTAAAGAAATGGCATAAATAACACCATCACTTGTTACTCTAATTTTATTGGCCTTAAACGACTCAGCTCCCCAGCCTGTTGTGTTTAATTGTCCAACTTCGGCACCTGTAGCAGGATTTACAATAAATATGCGATCATTTCTTTTCGATACCAACAATCTATCAGTTGCAGGATTGTAAGCAATACTTGCAACGTTGTTGTCATTGGTAAACCAAGCGTAATCAGTTGCATTAGCAAGTTTTACCCATTGTGAAGTTAATGGTTGTGCATATCCTACAAAACTTAGGATAATACCCAAAATTAAAGTGTACATTTTTTTCATAAAGCAATAATTTTAATTTGAAGCATGAAAATAAATATTTTTATTAAGTATTCATAGTTTTTTTAAAAAATTAATAAACTATTTTAATTAGTCTGAATAAGAACGATAATAAAAATGTTGTTGAAATAGAATAAATGATTCGTTAAATAAAAAGCAATAATACTTTAACTTCAATAAGTAACAGATCAATAACTTTAAATAGAGGATTACAACAAGCTCTATTTTTAAATATTTCAGCTATGTTTTCTAATATCTTTATACATGGTTTTTAAAGTACACTTTTAATAATTTATTCAATAAACAACTTTATTCTCAACAAAAAATAGTATATGAAAATTAATTCAATTCGTTTACAGCAACATTTTGAAGCCATGAGTCTTATTGGAAAAATTGGCGAAACTGGTACAAATAGGCCGGCACATTCTGCTGAAGAAAAGAAAGCTTTTGAATTGGCTGCTTTATGGATGCAAGAAGCTGGCATGACTACAAAGATTGACAATTTTGGAAACCTCATTGGTCACTTGCAAGGCTCAAAGCCAGAATTGCCAGTGTTGATGATGGGCTCTCATCTAGATTCTCAACCTTATGGAGGAAGGTTTGATGGAGTAGCAGGAGTATTGTGTGCAATTGAAGTAGTAAAAACATTGAATGAGAACAATGTTATTCCAGAAAGAGGCATTGATGTAATTTCTTTTGCCGATGAAGAAGGTTGGCGTTTTAATAAAGGGTTATTTGGTAGTAAAGGAATATTGGGGAAGTTAGAAGAAGGCGATTTGCATAGAAAAGATGCCAATGGAGTAACCCGTGAACAAGCATTGAAAGATTTTGGATGTGATATTACAAAGTTTAAAGAAGATGAATACCAACCCGGCAGTATTTTTTGTTTTTTAGAATTGCATATTGAGCAGGGTCCAGTATTGGATATTGCCAATAAACCGGTAGGGGTGGTATCTGGAATTTCTGGGCCATTGTGGTTAACTGTAAAATTAAAAGGAATGGCTGGTCATGCAGGAAGTGTGCCAATGGCTATACGTCAGGACGCAATGGTGGGTGCTGCAGAAATTATTGTAGCATTGAATGAAATTGCCAATCAGGCTCCCGGAGCACCAACAGTTGGAACAGTTGGTACATTAACTGTTTTTCCAGCAAGTAGAAATATAATTGCAGAAGAGGTAACGTTTACAGTTGATTTACGTGATATTGATTTAGATAGACGGCACCGTTACGAAAAACAATTGATGGATAAAATTGAAGCGATCACTCAAAAACATAGACTCACTTATTCTATATCAGAAGATACCAATAGTGAACCGAGATATTGTGCCAATTGGATAAAAGCCATTATTCATGAACAATGTGAGGCATTAAACTTAGATGCACCTGAGTTAATGAGTGGCCCATTTCATGATTCTTTACCTATGTCGTATGCTTGTGATTATGGAATGATTTTCATAAGAAGTAAAGATGGCATTAGTCACAACCCATTAGAATATTCATCTTATGAAGATTTAGTACAAGGCACCAATGTTTTATTAGGAACAGTAAATGAAATTCTAAAAAAGTAATTATTTTTTTAGAATTTTTTACTATAAAAATATTGTGTAATTGAACAATAAAAGGGGAATAAATATGATATACATATTGGCAAATTATTAATCTATTCTTTCATTTCTTGCTGAGTACTTTTATGAATTTCAACAATGTAATCATCTTTTAAATAATCATAAAATGAATGCTTTGCAAATAAGCTTGCTATTAAATTTGAGCATAGTGCAGTAAGCATAATATAAAAAATTACATTATGGCTGTTGGTCATTTCAAGTACTATAATGGATGATGTAAAAGGGCTTTTAGTAACACTGGTTAAAAAGCCAGTCATACCACATAAAATAAGCAAATTTGTTTCGCTGTTTGTAAGGCTAAATAAGCCTGCAGTATATGCACCAATGCTTGCACCTGCACTTAATGCTGGTGCAAATATGCCACCTGCAGCACTTGTAGAAAATGAAATGATAGGGCTTACCAATCTTAAAATTGGAACTTGCAATTCGGTACTTTTATGGCCAGAAAATAAGCTAGAAATCATGGTGTCTTTTCCAGATCCTAATACTCTATGATCAAAAAAGTAGGCTAACGTGGCAACCAACAATCCACAAAGTGCTACATATGCTACGTGTTGAAATTTTTTCTTAAAAGATTTTTTCTTTTTTAGAATATAGAGGATGCTTTTCCATGTAAAAATTCCTGCAATAGCAGCAAAAATGGCTACTGGAATTATTAAAAAAATAATCCAAGCAGGAATAGTATCTAGTTGAGGATAACCTAAATATAAATAAGGACCTAAAAACATTAATGCCGTTAATCCTGCAATAATTACCCCTGTTAATAAGGCTGATTTAAAAAAACTAAAATGTGTTTTAGTGAGCTCTTCAATTGCAAAAACAATTCCTCCCAATGGTGTATTAAACGCAGCAGCAAGCCCAGATGCAGCTCCTGTAACAATCATATTTCTTTTCGAAATTTTAGGATACCAATTGGGTAATACATCATTAATTATTTTAAATATCGATGCTGAAATTTGAATGGTAGGACCTTCTCTGCCAACTGCACCACCACCAAAAATCATAATACAACTTGAAATAATTTTTACAACGATTACTCGTAAACTCAAAAGACTGTTTACTTTATAAGTGTGTTTTGGGTTCGATAATTCAATGGCAGCAGTAACTTGTGGTATACCACTTCCTCTTGCAAATGGAGCATATTTAGTAACAATCCACCATGCAATAACAAAACAAATTGGGGTAATAATAAAACAAGCCCAACCCAGCTGCTCGTACACATAGTGGCTTCCTTTTTCTGCTAGAGCAAATATTTTTGCATATAAAACAGCAACACCACCACACATTATTGCTCCAACCCAAAAAGGCAATGCATTCAATAAATTTCGTTTCAATTTTTCGTTATTAATCGAATCGAATTTTTGTTTAAACA
>ERZ724527.325-NODE-325-length-24016-cov-8.393890_pt1 | contig 24016 bp, 21 predicted proteins | sample MGYA00376060_ERZ724527 | MGnify/ENA primary metagenome ERZ724527 (study PRJEB28724, sample SAMN07190886) | activated sludge metagenome | isolation source: activated sludge of sewage treatment plant in Hong Hong | place: USA: Christiansburg, Virginia | collected...
CTGCGCGCCATCCAGACCAATTGCGATGACTTTTTGTTGGACCTTGAAGGGCGTGAACGCGCCCGCACCGGCATTGCTAACCTGCGGGTGCAGTTCAACCGGGTGCACGGCTTCTATATCGAGGTCACCCAGGGCCAGGCTGACAAGGTTCCCGACGACTACCGGCGGCGCCAGACGCTGAAAAACGCCGAGCGCTTCATCACGCCCGAACTCAAAGCCTTTGAAGACAAAGCCCTGAGTGCCAAGGAACGCGCGCTGGCCCGCGAAAGGTGGCTTTTTGAGCAGGTGTTGGACCAGTTGCAAGCATTTGTGCCTATGCTGACCCGCACTGCGCGGGCGCTGGCCGCGCTAGACGCGTTGTGCGCTTTGTCCGAACGCTCGCTCACCTTGGGCTGGTACGCACCGCAGTTTGTGGTGGAACCCTGCATCGGTATCACCCAGGGCCGCCACCCGGTGGTGCAAGCGCGGCTGGCGGAACTGTCCAGTGGCAACTTCATTGCCAACGACACGCGACTGGGTCCCAAGCAGCGGTTGCAGATCATCACCGGCCCCAATATGGGCGGTAAATCCACCTATATGCGCCAGGTGGCATTGATCGTGTTGCTGGCATCGATTGGCAGCTACGTGCCGGCGCAGGCCTGTCGCCTGGGACCGATTGACGCCATCCACACCCGCATTGGCGCGGCGGATGATCTGGCCAACGCCCAGTCCACCTTCATGCTGGAGATGACCGAGGCCGCACAAATCCTGCACGCCGCCACGCCGTATTCCTTGGTATTGATGGACGAGATTGGCCGCGGTACCTCCACCTTCGACGGACTGGCCCTGGCTTCAGCCATCGCCACGCAATTGCACGACAAGACACAGGCCTTCACACTGTTCGCCACGCACTACTTCGAGCTGACCGAGTTCCCCGCCACGCACCACAGCGCACTGAACGTGCACGTCAGCGCCACCGAGTCCGGCCGCGACATCGTCTTCCTGCACGAAATCCAGAGTGGCCCGGCCAGCAAGAGCTACGGCATCCAGGTCGCCCGCCTGGCCGGCATGCCGGCAGCAGTGTTGAACCAGGCACGCCACACACTGGACGCATTGGAGCTGCACGCCACAGAAAGCCAGGCTCAGGTCGATTTGTTTGCGGCACCACCCGCTATCGAAACAATAGCTGCTTCCGCTTTGGATACGAGGCTTGCGGCCATCAACCCAGATGCAATGAGCCCAAGGGAAGCGCTGGAGGCGCTGTACCAGTTGAAGGCCTTGGCAGGCAAGGGGTAATCCTGATCTTGGGCCGTGCTGCGCCTTCGCGTCCTCTCGCGTGGGCGTTGGGGTCGGTTGGAAGGGGCCCAATGACGCCAACGGATGTAACAGGCCGTAACATTTGAAAGCGCAAGAATTACCATTGACACGGTCTGCCGGTTCAACTGGCCTGCAACAAACAGACGATCAAGAAAGACCCCCCATGTCCAACACAATCCGCTTTTTGCTCGGGCTTTGTCTGACCAGTGCCGCCCACTGTTACGCGGCAGACCAGCAACCCAGTTGTCCGCCGGTGGCCTTTCCTGTGACCGAAATAAAGGTTATCAAGGCGTCGGGTTGGCAGATGGCCGACGCCGAGAGGCGCCAGCTATTTGCGCTGGGTTTACAGGCCTGTTTGTCCGATCCGGACCCGGAGTTGCGCGATGGTGTCGCCTTTGAGGGCTTGAGCGCCATGATGCGAGAAAAGCTGTTATCGACCGATACGCTAACACGCATCTACCAGGACCAGCTCATGCAATTGGGGTCAACCACCGATGACCCGACTGGCTTCGCAAAGCCTTTTGCAGCCCTGGTGCTGGCCGAGGTAGCACGTGCCGATCGCTTGCAGCCGTTCCTCAGCGCCAGACAACGCAATACATTGTTGGAAGCCGCGACGGGTTATCTGCGGGGTGTTGGTGATTACCGCGGATTCACACCGGGCGAGGGTTGGCGGCACGGCGTTGCCCACGCGGCCGATTTGCTGTTGCAACTAACGCTCAATCCCGCGGTGGATGCCAAACAACTGGAGAGCATCGTGCAGTCCATTGGAATCCAGGTTGTGCCGACGGGGGCACACTTCTACATCTACGGCGAATCCGACCGTTTGGCTCGCCCGGTGTTGTTCGCCGCGCGTCGAGGTTTGTTGGTCGCCCAAGACTGGAACAACTTCCTGGGCGCACTGGCTTCGCCATTGCCCATGACCTCGTGGGGGGAGGCATTTAAAACGCAAGAGGGTTTGGCGCGTTTGCACAACACCAGAGCTTTTTTTCGAACTCTGGCATTGGCCTTGCAAGGCGCCAACGACGCATCGAAGGAGTCGGTGCTGATCAAACCCGTCGCTGCCGCATTGGCGCAGTTACCTTGATGCAACGACATGCCCGGGCTGCAAGAGTGTGTAACGAGGAGAAATGCGCTGCCTGCAGCAGGCTATGATTCAATTGCGTTGTTCGGCAAGGCGCTCAGACATCGGCACAAAGGGCGATTTGAAAGACCAACACCGAACAAATAGCTAGTTCTGGCATCACCGTCCGCCGATTTACTTTGAATCGGCAATCGGCGATGATGCAGCAGCTTACTTACTACGATTACCCCAATTTGGTTCATGGCCACAGTCGACCCAATTCAACGTGAAAATCAGACGATCGCTTTACCAGGATTGGGGCGAGCCCTCATTACCGCCGGCAAGCTGGGGCAAAAGTCCGCTGAAGACATCTACCGCAAGGCACTGCAGAGCAAAAACAGCTTTATTGCAGAGTTGGTCGGGTCCGGCGCTGTGTCCGCAGCCGATCTGGCCCATACCCTTTCGGCGGCCTACGCAGCACCTCTGCTGGACCTGAACGCGATTGACGCCAATCGCCTGCCCAAAGGCCTGCTGGACAGCCGGATTTGCAGTGACTATCGGGTCGTGGTGCTTAGCAAACGGAGCAACCGTCTGATTGTTGCAACGGCCGACCCTTCTGATCAGGCCGCCGCCGAAAAAATAAAGTTCTCGACCCAAATGGGTGTGGACTGGGTCATCGCCGAATACGACAAACTGTCCAAACTGGTGGACGCGAACACCACCACCGCGACCGAGGCGATGGAAGACATCATCGGTGGCGACTTTGAGTTTGACGAATCGGCCGCAGAGGCGATTCCTGACAATGACAAAACCAATACCGCGGAGGTCGAAGACGCTCCGGTTGTCCGGTTCCTGCACAAGATGCTGATGGACGCGTTCAGCATGCGAGCGTCGGATTTGCACTTCGAACCGTATGAACACACCTACCGGGTGCGTTTTCGCATCGACGGCGAACTGCGCGAAATCGCATCCCCACCCATTGCGATCAAGGACAAACTGGCGTCCCGAATCAAGGTGATCTCGCGCATGGATATCTCGGAGAAACGTGTGCCGCAGGATGGGCGCATGAAACTCAAGGTGGGGCCAGATCGCGTGATTGATTTCCGGGTCAGTACCTTGCCTACCCTTTTCGGCGAAAAGATCGTGATCCGGATTTTGGACCCCAGCAGCGCAAAACTCGGCATTGACGCCCTGGGGTATGAGCCCGAAGAGAAAGAGCGACTGCTCAAGGCCATAGGCCGCCCCTACGGCATGATTCTGGTCACCGGGCCTACCGGGTCGGGCAAGACGGTGTCTTTGTACACCTGCTTGAACTTGCTCAACCAACCCGGTGTGAACATTGCCACGGCAGAGGACCCTTCAGAAATCAACCTGCCCGGTGTGAACCAGGTCAATGTCAATGACAAGGCGGGCCTGACCTTTGCGGCAGCGCTGAAATCATTCTTGCGCCAGGACCCGGACATCATCATGGTGGGCGAAATCCGCGACCTGGAAACGGCCGATATCTCCATCAAAGCCGCACAGACGGGACATTTGGTCTTGTCCACGCTGCATACCAACGATGCGCCCGCGACGCTCACACGGATGCGCAACATGGGCATCGCTGCGTTCAACATTGCCTCCAGTGTTATCCTGATCACTGCCCAGCGCCTTGCCAGACGCTTGTGCGCCAACTGCAAAGCTCCCGCGGATATTCCGCGTGCGGCTCTGGAGAGTGCGGGATTCAAGGGATCGGACCTGGACGGAACGTGGAAACCGTTCAGGGCGGTTGGATGCTCCGCCTGCAATAACGGCTACAAGGGCCGGGTCGGCATCTACCAGGTCATGCCCATCAGCGAGGAAATTCAGCGCATCATTCTGCGAGATGGCAGTTCGTTGGACATCGGAAAACAGGCCGAGCTTGAGGGCGTGCGCTCTTTGCGACAATCGGGCCTTAGCAAGGTCAAATTAGGATTGACTTCGCTTGAAGAAGTTTTAGGCGTTACCAACGAATAACAAAAACCCAGAGGCACCTTATGGCAACTGCAAAGACCGCTGACAACAAAGACGCTGTTTTTGAATGGGAAGGCAAAGACCGCAACGGCAAACAGGTGCGGGGAGAAATTCGCGCGGCCGGTGAAAATCAGGTCAAGGCTTCGCTGCGCCGCCAAGGGGTGACCCCGACCAAAATCAAAAAGCGCCGCATGAGCGCTGGCAAGTCGATCAAGCCCAAGGATCTGGCCATTTTCACCCGGCAACTTGCGACCATGATGAAAGCGGGTGTGCCCTTGTTGCAGGCCTTTGACATTGTGGGTCGCGGCAACCCCAACCCGCGTGTCACCAAACTGCTCAACGATATCCGAACGGATGTGGAAACAGGAACGTCACTGAGCGTGGCCTTTCGAAAATTTCCGCTTTACTTTGACGCGCTGTATTGCAATTTGGTCGAAGCGGGTGAATCTGCCGGTATCCTGGACCAGTTGCTGGACCGTTTGGCCGTTTACATGGAAAAGACGGAGGCCATCAAGTCCAAGATCAAGTCGGCATTGATGTACCCCATCTCCGTGCTGATCGTGGCGTTTGTGGTGGTCGCCGTGATCATGATTTTTGTGATCCCTTCTTTCAAACAGGTGTTCACGTCGTTTGGTGGCGAGCTTCCGATGCCGACCCTGATGGTGATTGCCATGAGTGAGTTTTTCATTCAGTACTGGTATCTGATCTTTGGCGGCATCGGTGGTGGTGTTTACTTCTTTATGGAGTCATGGAAACGCAACAAGAAGATGCAAGCGGTGATGGACCGCATCATGCTGAAGCTGCCGATATTTGGCATTTTGGTCGAAAAGTCTTGTATTGCGCGATGGACCCGCACCTTGTCGACGATGTTTGCAGCCGGCGTACCTCTGGTGGAAGCACTCGACTCGGTCGGCGGTGCATCCGGTAATGCGGTCTTTACGGATGCTACCGTCAAGATCCAGCAGGAAGTGTCAACGGGCACGGCATTGACCGCAGCCATGACCAACGCCAACCTGTTTCCTTCCATGGTTCTTCAGATGTGTGCGATTGGTGAAGAGTCGGGCTCCATCGACCACATGTTGGGCAAGGCTGCCGATTTTTATGAAGCGGAAGTGGACGATATGGTGGCAGGCATCTCCAGCCTGATGGAGCCCATTATTATTGTGATTCTCGGCACCATCATCGGCGGCATTGTGGTCGCCATGTACCTGCCAATTTTCAAACTGGGACAAGTGGTTTGATCGCGCTCGACGTACAGTGGTTCAACGCCTCCCTGGCTGCCGTATTGGGGCTGATGATTGGCAGCTTTCTAAATGTTGTTGTCTACCGGTTGCCGAAAATGATGGAGCGGCAGTGGGCAGAAGAATGCGCAGAGCTATCCGGCAGTCCGGCGCCCGAGGCGGAGCGCTTCAATTTGATGGTGCCGCGGTCACGATGCCCGCAGTGTAGCCATCAGATTCGATGGTTTGAAAACCTTCCCGTCCTGAGTTATCTTGTGCTGAAGGGGCGTTGCTCCGCTTGCAAGACCAGGATAAGTCCTCGTTACCCGCTTGTTGAAATCACCAGCGCGGCGCTTTTCTTTTTCTGCGTGTGGCGCTGGGGTCTGTCTACACAGGCGCTTGTCTGGTGTGCATTCTCCGCAGTGTTGCTGGCCCTGGCACTGATCGACTGGGACACCACTTTGTTGCCAGACGACTTGACTTTGCCGTTGTTGTGGGCTGGGTTGATCGCTGCGGCTATGCGCTGGATTCCGGTCGATCTGACCAGCGCCCTGTGGGGTGCGGTCGCGGGTTACCTATCCCTGTGGACAGTGTATTGGGTCTTTAAGCTGGTCACGGGTAAGGAAGGCATGGGGTACGGTGACTTCAAGCTATTTGCAGCTTTGGGCGTTTGGTTTGGATGGCAGGCGCTCATTCCCATTATCTTGTTGTCATCTGTCATCGGTGCAGTGGTTGGCATCGCAATGAAGTTCACCTCCGGGTTGCGCGAAGGTGGTTATGTGCCGTTTGGACCATTCCTTGCAGGCGCAGGTTTCGCCGCGCTCTTTCTGGGTCCCCAGACGCTCCAACGGGTGGTTGGTCTCTAGCAGTGGCGTCTAAAAGATCACAGAGGTGGGGGTTGACTGGGGGCATTGGCAGTGGAAAAACCACAGTAGCCCAATTGCTTGGGCGCCAGGGTGCAACGGTTATCGATGCCGATGCCATTTCTCGTGCGGTCACTGGCAAAAACGGCGCTGCAATCGAAGCATTGAAGGCACGTTTTGGCAATTCGGTAATTTCCGACGATGGCGCTTTGAATCGTGATGCCATGCGCGCCCGGATCTTCTCCAACCCCGTTGCCAAGCAGCAACTTGAACACATTGTTCACCCCTTGGTGCAACACGGCATTGAAACGCAGGCGGAGCTGGCGCAAGCCAGTGGCGTACGCTGCATCGTGTTCGACATACCTTTGTTGGTCGAGTCTGCACATTGGCGATCGGCGTTGGATCGCATCTTGGTCATCGATTGCACCGAAGACACCCAGGTGCACCGTGTCATGACGCGCAGCGGACTGGCAGAGACTGAAATACGAAAAATTATCTGTGCTCAAGCGCCCAGAACTACAAGGCTCAATGCTGCTGACTTGGTCCTGTTCAACGATGCCATCTCATTAGCAGAACTTGAGGCCCGTGTCGGAGAAATTGGCAAGCAGTTCGGGCTATGATTCGGCCACCGGAAAAATCAGCGTGATCCTTTACGAATACCCCTTCAACGAACGAATTCGCACCTACCTGCGTCTGGAGCACCTGTTTCTGCGCCTTGCGGAACTGATGACCCGTGAAAGTCCGCTGGATCATCACTTTGCCATTGCAACGATGTTCGAGGTCATGGACGTCGGAGCCCGCGCCGACCTGAAGTCAGATGTCCTGAAGGACTTGGACAAACAAAAACAGGTCCTGAATGCGTATCGGGGCAATCCGGCCATCGCCGAGGGCATTCTCAACAACATCCTTCAAAAGTTGGACTGGTGCTTTGGAGCGCTCAATGCGCAGCCGGGGAAGGCCGGACAGACATTGACCGAGAATGACTGGCTGATGAGTATCCGCAGCCGTGTTGGAATACCGGGCGGAACCTGTGCGTTCGACTTGCCCGCTTATTTTTGCTGGCAGCAGACTGAGGCTGCTGGACGTCAATCTGATCTCCGACGTTGGGCATCTACACTTGCACCGCTTTCTGAGTCGATCCATCTACTGTTGAAACTGCTGAGAGATTCCGGTTCACCGCAAAAAGTGATGGCGGTCGGCGGCCAGTTTCAGCAAAACCTGCCCCCTGGACGAACCTTTCAACTCTTGCGCCTTGCATTGCCAAATCAATCCGGATTGATTCCCGAAATCAGCGGCAACCGGTTGATGGTATCCATTCGTCTCATGCGACACGAAGACGACGACCGTTTGCATACTTGCAATGAGGATGCGTCGTTCGAGATCACGCTTTGTTCCTAACCATCGGGTTTGCCTATGAACCGAACCGACGGTGCAAAAATTGAAAGAATTGTGCGCTGCCCGACTTGTGGTGGAGACAGCGTCTACAGCCCGAAAAACGAAGCCCGTCCATTCTGCAGCGTACGTTGCAAGAATGTTGACCTTGGCGCATGGGCCAACGAAGATTTCCGGGTACCCGATTCCGTTGCACCATCGGATGCGAGCGACAGCAACCCTTTATCTCACTGAATCCGGCGCTCCGAAAATGTGGCTTGCGGTGCGCCTTATTGGTTAGCGCGTGACTTCCCGGCCCAGGTGATCGGCCGAGCACCAATCCGAGGCCAGCCAGCCCAATACTGGCACGGTCCCTGGCAAAACAGGGGCCACCGTCACAGGCAGCGACGCCCAGACAAAGGACTGCGATTCGCGCATTTCCAAAACTCCCGACCATTCAAACACTTTGCAAAAATGCAGGCGCACCAATGCATGAGGGTAGTCGACCATTTCCGTCTTCCAAAGATGCACTGCCCCCAAAGTCAGGCCAAGCTCTTCATGCAATTCTCTCGTTAACGCTTGCTCCACGGTCTCGCCCATTTCAAGCTTGCCACCTGGAAACTCCCAGTAACCGGCGTAGGGTTTGCCCAGCGGCCTGGAGGTCAATAAAAACTCTTGTCCCGGTCGGATCAGAATTCCAACCGCGACATCGACCACGGAGCGAACAGCACCACCTTGTCTCGCGATCGTCGGATCGGCAACGACCACCGGGTCACTCATGGTCACTCGCGTGTCGCCCGGCAAAGTCCCGGGCAAAATGCCATGCGACTCGGCCACTGCGGGAACCACGTTCCAGCGCCCAAATGAGGGCCTGAGGGCGTGCTTGCGCGGTCAGCGCGGGGTCAACATTCAATGCAGAGAGCCACTGCGTAACGATATGCAAGTACTCTTCCTGATTGAATGGATAAAAACTCACCCAAAGACCAAATCGCTCAGAAAGTGAGACTTTTTCTTCTACAGCCTCGCCGGGATGCACTTCACCGGTATCTGTATGGGAATACGTCAGGTTTTCAGCCATGTACTCCGGCAACAGATGGCGGCGGTTGCTGGTGGCGTAAATCAGCACATTGGAGGTTGCCGCTGCGACAGATCCGTCCAGAATGGATTTCAATGCCTTGTACCCTGGTTCACCTTCATCAAAACTCAAGTCATCACAGAAGACGACAAACTTCTCGGGTCGACCGGCGACCAATTCAACAATATCCGGCAAATCTACCAGTTCAGCCTTGTCCACTTCGATCAAACGCAGACCTTCGCTAGCAAATGCGTGTAAGCAAGCTCGAATAAGTGACGATTTCCCAGTACCGCGTGCGCCAGTCAGCAACACGTTGTTGGCGGGAAAATTGTTTACAAATTGCTCAGTGTTCCGTCTGATTTTGTCCTTCTGGGCGTCGATTTCCTTCAAATCGTCTAAACCCATAACACCAATGTGACGGATAGGAGCCAACACACCGCCGCCGGTTCGATTGCGACGGTAGCGAAAGGCGATGGAAGCGCTCCAGTCCGGCTCTGCCACCGCGTGCGGCAAGGCGGCCTCGATTCGCTCCATTAACAGCTCAGCGCGAGCCAGAAACGCCGTCAGTTGCCCGTTCATCTGAAATTCAGGAGCGATAGTCAGCGTTGATCGTCACGTACTCGTGGCTGAAATCACATGTCCAGACGGTATCAAAAGCGTCGCCACGACCCAGATCCACGGTCACAGCAATTTCACTTTGCTTCATGACCCGCTGGCCATCTTCTTCACGGTACGCTGGGTTACGGCCACCCCGGGTCGCCACATGCACGTCATCCAAAAACAAATCGATACGAGTCTGGTCGAGGTCATTGATGCCTGCATACCCCACGGCCGCAAGAATGCGCCCTAGGTTGGGGTCGCTCGCGAAGAATGCCGTTTTGACCAACGGCGAATGCGCGATGGCATAAGCGACCTTGCGGCACTCATCGGCATCACGCCCGCCTTGAACACGGATGGTGATGAACTTCGTCGCACCTTCGCCGTCTCGCACGATGGCTTGCGCCAAGTCGCGCGCAACATTCAACATGGCGTGTTTGAGCGCCTGGCCTTCCACACTACTCAAGGACTGGATTACCGGGTGATCCGCCTTGTTGGAAGCAATGACCAGCAATGAATCGTTGGTAGACGTATCACCATCCACGGTGACCCGGTTGAAAGAACCTTCGGCCAACTCCATGGCCAATTCCTGCATCACAGACGGGCTCACGCAAGCATCCGTCGCGATAAATCCCAGCATGGTCGCCATATTGGGACGAATCATGCCGGCACCCTTGCTGATGCCGGTGATGCTGACCGTTATGCCCGCAATCTGAACCTGCGCACCCATTGCCTTTGGAACGGTGTCGGTGGTCATAATGCCGTGCGCGGCCCGCAACCAGTTGTCAGGTCGTGCGTCGGCAATCGCAGCGTCCAAACCGGCCTCGATTCGTTCTACGGGCAACGGCTCCATGATCACCCCGGTAGAAAACGGGAGTATCTGGTGCTGCTCGACACCCAGTTTCTGGGCCAAAAAATGACAGCTTCGCTGGGCTCTCTCAAGCCCGTCGACACCCGTTCCGGCATTGGCATTGCCTGTGTTGATCAAAAGTGCGCGAACGCTTGCGCCCGACGCGAGATGTTGACGACTAATCTGCACTGGGGCAGCGCAAAAACGGTTCTGGGTAAAGACTCCACCCACGGTGGTCCCTTCATCTAGAAGGAATACGGTCAGGTCCTTACGCCCCGCTTTGCGGATACCTGCTTCAGTCACGCCGATGCAAACCCCCGCAATTGGGAACAGATGCAGGGGATTTGGCTCGGATAAGTTGACTGGCATGAGGGCTCCTTCAAGCCAATTTTCCGTGGCATTGCTTGAACTTCTTACCACTTCCACACGGGCATGGTTCATTCCGCCCAACGCGGGCAAATACATCTGAGGCCGCGCCGACCGCACCACGCACAGTATCAGGATCTACGATGGTCTGGACTTCGCCGGTCTCACTGGGCGCCGTATAGGTTACGTTGGCAATGCTTTCGCCGCGGGTTTCCATTTGACTGGCTGCCTCTTCAAGTTGCTCGGACGACTGGATCTTGACCGTCATCAGCACTTTCGTAACTTCGTTCTTTACAGAGTCCAACAATTGTCCAAACAGCTCAAAAGCTTCACGTTTGTACTCTTGTTTTGGTTGTTTTTGGGCATAACCACGCAGGTGGATACCTTGCCGCAAATAGTCCAATGAACTCAGGTGGTCGCGCCAATGGGTGTCGATGCTCTGCAACAAAACCATGCGCTCGAACTGGGTGAAATTCTCCAGTCCAACCTGCTCAACTTTTGCCTGAAAAAGATTGTCTCCCGCACGAGTGACCGTCGTCATCAGATCCACATCAGTTATGGCGCTGGCGTCTTGAACCTGCTTCTGCAAATCGAGTTCGATCTGCCATTCCTCGGTCAGCACCTTTTGAAGCGCTGCAATGTCCCATTGCTCCTCGACTGATTCGGCAGGGACGTACTGTCGTACTAAGTCGTGGAAGCAACCTTCACGCAACGACGCAATTTGCGCTGATAGATCCTGCGCATCCAAAATGGCGTTGCGCTGTTGGTAGATAACTTTTCGCTGGTCGTTCGATACATCGTCATACTCCAGCAACTGTTTGCGAATGTCAAAATTGCGTGCTTCGACCTTGCGTTGCGCACTTTCAATACTTCGGGTTACGATACCGGCCTCAATGGCTTCGCCATCAGGCATCTTCAATCGGTCCATGATGGCCTTCACGCGATCACCGGCAAAAATTCGCATCAAGGCGTCGTCAAGGCTCAAATAGAAACGTGATGACCCGGGATCTCCTTGTCGGCCGGATCGTCCGCGTAATTGATTGTCAATGCGTCGGGACTCGTGGCGCTCGGTCGCAATAATTCTGAGCCCACCAAGAGTCTTCACTTGTTCGTGGTCGATAGACCACTGGGTTCGAATAGCGTCAATCTTTGCCTGTTTCGACCCTGCATCCAAGGATTCATCGGCTTCAATGGTTTCAACGGTTTTGCCAATGCTGCCTCCCAACACAATGTCCGTTCCACGCCCAGCCATATTGGTGGCAATTGTGATCATTTTTGTGCGCCCAGCCTGGGCAACGATATCGGCTTCCCGCGCATGCTGCTTGGCATTCAGGACTTGGTGAGGTAACTTTTCCTTGTCCAGCAGTTGGGAGATGATTTCGGAATTTTCGATCGACGTCGTTCCGACCAACACCGGCTGACCGCGCTCGTAACACTCCCGAATATCTTGGATCGCCGCGATGTACTTTTCCCGCGTGGTTTTGTAGATTCGGTCGAGTTGATCCTCTCTTCGGCTCAGGCGATTGGGCGGAATAACAATAGTCTCCAACCCGTAAATCTCCTGAAATTCATAGGCTTCGGTATCGGCCGTACCGGTCATGCCGGCAAGCTTGCCATAGAGTCGAAAATAGTTCTGGAATGTGATGGACGCAAGCGTTTGGTTCTCAGCCTGGATCGCCACGCCTTCCTTGGCTTCCACCGCCTGATGAAGGCCATCACTCCAACGACGCCCGGTCATTAGCCGTCCCGTGAACTCGTCCACAATAATGATTTCACCCTGCTGAACCACATAGTGCTGATCACGGTGGTACAGGTTGTTGGCCCGCAGTGCAGCATACAGATGGTGCATAAGCGTGATGTTCGCTGGGTCATACAAAGACGCACCTTCTGGAATCAGGCCCATCTCCGCGAAAATTCGCTCTGCAGTTTCATGCCCTTGTTCAGTTAGAAATACCTGGTGGCTCTTTTCGTCAATCGTAAAGTCACCGGGTTTGGTGACCCCTTCACCGGTACGTGGATCAGCCTCACCTTCCTGCCGTTGCAACTGGGGCGCTGCCTTGTTGATCGCGAGGTACATATCGGTGTGGTCTTCGGCTTGACCACTGATGATCAGCGGCGTGCGAGCCTCATCGATCAGAATCGAATCCACTTCATCAACAATTGCATAGTTCAGACCGCGTTGCACCCGGTCCGCCGACTCGTAGACCATGTTGTCGCGTAAGTAGTCGAAACCAAATTCATTGTTGGTGCCGTAGGTGATATCCGCACGATAAGCCGCCTGCTTTTCCTCTCTTGGCATTTGAGGCAAGTTGACGCCAACGGTTAGCCCCAGAAAGTTGTAAAGCCGCCCCATCCATTGCGCGTCCCGGCTTGCGAGGTAGTCATTAACAGTGACGACGTGTACGCCTTTGCCTGTCAATGCGTTCAGGTACACCGGCAACGTGGCAGTAAGGGTTTTGCCCTCACCTGTGCCCATTTCAGAAATCTTTCCGTAGTGCAAAGACATGCCACCCAACAACTGCACGTCAAAGTGCCGCATCTTCATCGCTCGCTTGGACCCTTCGCGAACCACTGCAAATGCCTCAGGCAACAGCGAGTCGAGCGACTCACCCTTGACAACGCGTTCTTTGAACTCTTGCGTCTTGCCGCGCAAAGCGTCGTCCGTCAGTTGCTCAAATTGTGCCTCCAGGGCATTGATGCGTACCACACCAGAGCGGTATTGCTTGAGCAAGCGGTCATTGCGACTGCCGAAAATTTTGGTAAGAATGTTGATAGCCATGAATGCAAGACTGGCCTGGACCCCCAATGGGTTCGCAGCTCAGCGCAGTCCTTTTTCTAATCTGGATGAAATGGGGACGTTTCAATGAAATGCAACCGCAGACGCAGTCAACACGGCACCGAAGGAACTAAACCTCTGATTTTACCGTTGCGCCTGAGGCGTTCCGTTCGAACCGCCGTTGGATCCATACAAAACTGATGTCGCAGCCAAGTTGGTGCGATTATTTGGCGTAGCTAGAAGGTTACGACCTGCATTGAGAAACTTCTGAGGATCTTGTGGTACGCCCTGGACCAAAACCTCAAAATGCAAATGGGGACCAGTTGATCGACCCGTGTTGCCCACTTCTGCGATCTTCTGCCCACGTTTGATCAGATCGCCCTTTTTCACATGCACTTTAGAGACATGTGCGTAACGAGAGATCAGATCATTTCCGTGGTCAACTTCGACAATGTTGCCGTACTCCGGCTGGTATTCTTGTGTCACTACTACACCGCCCGCCGCTGCGGAGATCGGCGTTCCCGGCGTCGCAGGAAAGTCCAATCCAGTGTGCAAAGCCGATGCGCCCGTAATGGGGTCTATCCGCCAACCAAACACGGACCCCAGATTGGCGTTTGCTACTGGCATCTGCGTTGGAACCATCATTTTTTTGATTTTCTGCTCGAACAAACGTGACTCAAGTACTGTCATCACGACGGAGCTTTGACTCGCATTGCTATCAAGCTCACGTAGAGTCACCTGCAATTCATCTATGGACAGATCTCTTTCTAGAATCAACCTGCCACCCTGCCCAGGCTTAATCTTGATGTCTGCAGGGTTCAAGCCTGCCAACCCAGAAACACGCTCGCCCAGCGACTCCAATTGAAGCAGCTTTGCCTGCATCTCACCCAGCTTCTTCGCCATGACTTCAATGTTTTCACGCATGAATCTGTCGCGCTGAGCAAATTCGTCCTTAACCACCAAGCGAACCAAGGTCCCGACTACCGGCCACCCCTCCCGGGCACCTTTCAGAAAAACCCAGTGGTACAGCCCTGCAGCCACCAACATCAACGCAAAGGCAAGTACCAGAATTGTCACCAACAGCTTGGTACCACTCAGGTGAAATGCACGACTCTTGACCAGCCACGCATCCGTGATAATCAATTGCATTCAGTATCCCATCCACTAAAGGTCATGAACCGTCGCAATCATTCATTTACGCTGCTGCAGGCGACTCAAGACTCGCCAACATTGGCAAACCTGACCGCACTTGCGACAGAATCTTCAGCGCGATTGAAATCAATAGAAGTATTAATACCTGCGGCCATTCGTCCCTCCATCAAACCAGGGCCTATTGAAGGCCAGGTGTGGTGCCTGATACTGGAAAACACCGCAATCGCAGCGAAAATTCGCCAACTCCTGCCTGCACTCGAAGCGCATTTGCGTTCCAAAGGCTGGGACGTGATGTCCATTCGGCTGAAGGTAATTTCTTCCTGACACTCACGAGGCCAGTGGAGACAAAAAATGGTGCCGATTATCGGATTCGAACTGATGACCTACCGCTTACAAGGCGGTTGCTCTACCAACTGAGCTAAATCGGCACAGCGCAGATTCTACATCACACAAATTGGTAAAAAAACTTTCCCCAACAAGCTGAACAACACTACTTTATTCGCGTCAACGACGGCCTACCACCGCCCGTTGGACGCGGAGCACCCGCTCCATCACCGCTCGGCGTTGTAGACACAGGCGTCAATGTACCCAAACGCCCATCGTCTTTGCGTGTACTGTCAACAGCTCCCGCTGAACTTGCAAGCAGCGGAAAAGCCATGCCCTGACCATTCTCACGGGCGTAGATTGCGACCACACGGTCGACAGGCACCAAGATGTCACGTGCGACGCCACCAAATCTTCCCTTGAACTCAATGAATTCATTGCCGAGGTTCAAAGAACTGGTGGCGTCAAAGCTAACATTGAGTACGATTTCCCCGTCCTTCACGTATTCATTGGGAACGCGAACCGATTCATCCACCAGCACAGCGATGAAAGGCGTCAACCCGTTGTCTGTGCACCATTCATAAAGCGCTCGGATCAGGTACGGGCGGGTTGAACTGGTGTCTGCTGTATCAATCATAGGGATCGTCCCAAAGACTATTTTCGCATCACTTTTTCAGATGGGGTCAATGCCTCAATGTACGCTGGACGAGAAAAAATGCGCTCTGCATATTTAAGCAAAGGTGCCGCATTCTTGCTCAAATCGATGCCGTAAAAGTCGAGGCGCCACAACAACGGTGCAATCGCGACGTCAAGCATGGAGAAGTTATCACCCAGCATGTACTTGTTCTTCAAAAAGACCGGCGCCAATTGGGTCAAACGATCCCGAATGTGCGCGCGCGCCTTTTCAAGCGCTTTTTCATTGCCTTTGGAACTTCTTGCCTCCAAAGTGGAAACGTGAACAAACAACTCCTTCTCGAAGTTCAAAAGAAACAAGCGAACACGGGCACGATCCACCGGATCGCCGGGCATCAACTGCGGATGCGGAAAGCGCTCATCAATGTATTCATTGATGATGTTCGACTCATAGAGAATCAGATCCCGTTCCACCAGAATGGGGACTTGTCCATACGGATTCATGACACTGATATCTTCCGGCTTGTTATACAGGTCGACATCCCGGATTTCAAAGTCCATTCCTTTTTCAAAAAGGACAAACCGGCAACGGTGGGAAAAGGGGCAGGTTGTTCCTGAATACAGCACCATCATGGCAAGAGACTCCTAAAAATTAAAAAGAGTGGGTTGCCATTGCGAACCCACTCTGGAACCTTTGAACGACCACCCAAGGCGCCATTCATCCGGTCGATAACAAAGTTTTACTTGACGTCTTTCCAGTATGCGGCGTTGAGCCTCCACGCAAAGAAAGTCATCAATAACAAGAACAACATCACACCGAATCCAACACGTACACGCGTATTCTTCGCGGGCTCTGCCATCCACTGCAAGTAACTCACGAGATCACCAACCGCTTGGTCATATTGTTCTGGGGCCATCGTCCCCGGGGTCAACTGCTTCCAGCCGGTGAACACCTTCACATCATGGCCATGCTCGGAAACCGTCTTGTACTCGGGTTCACGTTTTCCCTGTAACTCCCAAAGCACATGTGGCATGCCCACGTTGGGGAAAACCAGGTTGTTCCAGCCAGTGGCCTTGGCTTCATCCGCATAAAAGGTGCGCATATAGGTGTACAAATAGTCTGCACCGGTACCCATGCCTTGCGCCGACCGCGACCGAGCAATTACGGTCAGGTCAGGCGGATTGGCGCCAAACCAATCCTTCGCCTGCTTCGGGTCGGTGGCAGACTTCATGGTGTCCCCTACCTTTTCGGTCGCGAACAACAGGTTGTCCTTGATCTGCTGTTCAGTCAGTCCAATATCCGTCAAGCGGTTGTAGCGCATGAAGGCCGCAGAGTGGCAGTTCAGGCAGTAGTTGACAAACAGCTTGGCACCGTTTTGCAGAGCCGCCAGATCATTGGTCCGATCAGGCGCCTTGTCCCAAGCTGGACCGCCACCGGCAGCATGGGCACCAGCTACAAATCCGACTGCCACCAGCAAGGTCATCAGTATCTTTTTCATATGCTTAATCTCCAGCTCAATGGGCCGCGAAGTTGACTCGGGTCGGCACGGGCTTGGCCTCACCAAGACGACTCCACCAGGGCATCAGCAGGAAGAACCCAAAATAAAACAGAGTCCCCACTTGCGAAACACGCTCACCGATCGCAGACGGAGCCTGTGTACCCAAATAGGCCAAAATGACAAAGTTAATCACAAAGATAGCGTACAAGTACTTGTGCCAATCTGGGCGGTAACGAATCGACTTGACAGCGCAATCGTCCAACCACGGCAAGAAAAATAAGATAACAACCGCACCGCCCATCGCAACAACGCCCCAAAACTTGGCATCAATAGACAGCATCATGGCAACGACTGCAGCCGCGGCAACCAAAATGACGCCCTTGAAAATCGCAGGCATCTTGAACTTCACCACGCCAAACAAGGCCGCACCAACGACACAGGCAATCAACACCAACATCATCTCGTCGGTGATCGCGCGCAACATTGAATAGAAAGGTGTGAAATACCAGACCGGAGCTATGTGAAGCGGTGTTTGCAACGGATCAGCAGGAATGAAGTTGTTGTACTCCAAGAAGTAGCCACCGAACTCCGGAGCAAAGAAGATCACCGCCGAGAACACCATCAGGAACATACACACCGCAAAAATGTCATGCACGGTGTAATAAGGGTGGAAGGGAATGCCGTCCAATGGAATACCCTTGGCGTCTTTTGTCGCTTTAATTTCAATGCCGTCCGGGTTGTTCGAACCCACATCGTGCAGAGCCATCAGGTGAGCAACCACCAGGCCGAGCAGTACCAGCGGAACGGCAATTACATGGAAGCTGAAGAAGCGGTTCAAGGTTGCGTCACCCACGACATAGTCGCCGCGAATTAACAGTGCCAGATCAGGGCCAACAAATGGCACTGCAGCAAACAGGTTTACGATCACTTGGGCACCCCAGTAGCTCATTTGCCCCCAAGGTAACAGATACCCCATAAACGCTTCGGCCATCAGACACAAAAAGATCGCACATCCAAAAACCCAGACGAGTTCACGTGGTTTGCGATAACTTCCGTACAACAGTCCGCGGAACATGTGCAAATACACAACCACAAAAAATGCAGACGCACCCGTGGAGTGCATGTAGCGAATCAACCAGCCCCAGGGCACATCACGCATGATGTACTCAACAGACCCAAATGCCAGTGCAGCATCCGGCTTGTAATGCATGACCAAAAAAATACCCGTCACAATTTGAATCACCAGCACAAGCATCGCAAGTGAACCGAATATGTACCAAAAGTTGAAATTCTTTGGGGCGTAATACTCCGACATGTGTACCTTGTACATGTCGAATGCAGTCGGCAAGCGATTCTCGAACCAATTTGTCAGCTTTGCGCCAGCCGACGCGTTGGGGGAAATTTCCTTGAAATCAGCCATGTTCTTGGTCCTCAGGCTTTTTTGTCTTCACCGATCAGCAATTTGCTCTCGGAAAGATACATATGGGGCGGCACTTCCAGATTGTCTGGAGCAGGCTTATTTTTGAACACACGCCCGGCAAAGTCGAACGTTGAACCATGGCAGGGGCACAGAAAACCACCTTGCCAGTCATCTGGCAAGGAAGCTTGCGGGCCAGTCTGAAACTTGTCGGATGGCGAGCACCCCAAATGGGTGCATATGCCAACTGCCACGAAATATTCGGGTTTGATGGATCGCCCCTCGTTGCGGGCGTATTCAGGCGTAAATTCGGCGGGTTTGCGTTTGGACTCGGGGTCAGCCAATTCGCTTGTGACTTTCCCCAGGCTGGCCAATTGCTCCGGAGTGCGGCGAACCACCCACACCGGCTTGCCGCGCCATTCAACGGTTAATTTTTCGCCCGGTTTCATGGCACCGATATCCACCTCGACAGCCGCACCCGCTGCTTTGGCCCGCTCGGACGGTTGAAATGTGCTGACGAACGGAATCGCCGCGGCACCAACGCCTACGGCACCAGCACAACTGGACGCGATCAACCAGGTCCGTTTGCTGGAGTCGATTTGTTGGCTTTCGACAAGGGTTTCACTCATGAGAATCCTCAATGAACATGACTACTAGGGGTAATTTCCGATTGTAGCTGACGCGCACTGGAGCAATTCTGGGACGCCAAGCCGGTTGTTAAGCCTTGACAGTAGCAATTTGTCGGCAATACTGCTGTTTTTTATGGAGGATTGCGACAATGGGAATGATTCAGGAATTCAAGGAATTCGCAGTAAAAGGCAATGTCATTGATCTGGCCGTCGGTGTCATCATCGGTGGGGCCTTTGGCAAGATCGTGGATTCGATCGTCGGCGATCTCATCATGCCGTTGGTCGGCGCCGCGTTCGGCAAGCTCGACTTTTCCAGCCTTTTTTGGATTCTTGGGAATGTGCCGCCAGGTACAGCCACCACGCTCGATGCTCTGAAGAAAGCGGGCGTTCCGGTTTTTGCCTACGGCAGCTTTATCACAGTGGCCGTGAACTTCTTCATTCTGGCGTTCATCATTTTCCTGATGGTGAAGCAGATTAACCGCCTGAAGCGGGAGGCGCCCGCGCCCCAGGTGGAGGTGGCGCCTGCCGCACCTCCTGAAGACGTTTTGTTGTTGCGGGAAATTCGGGATAGCCTAAAAAAATAGGCGAGCAAAGATACTCTTTGCGACTGCCGCACAACGGTCACCACCGGTCAGCGTGCCATCTGGCACAGAGTCCGCGCAACCCGTACCGCCTCGATCAGGCTGGACGGGTCTGCGATACCCCGACCCGCGATATCAAAGGCAGTGCCATGGTCCGGGCTGGTGCGGATCAGGGGCAGGCCCAAGGTGACGTTCACGCCATTTTCGACTCCTAGGTACTTCACCGGAATCAACCCTTGGTCGTGGTACATGGCCACCACCACATCAAACTCGCCAGGCTCGGATGCGCGATTTCGGGCCCGCATGAACACGGTGTCGGGTGCCCACGGTCCGCTGACTAAGACCCCCTGCGCCGACGCGGCCCTGATGGCGGGAGCGATCACCTCGATTTCTTCCCGACCAAACAGCCCTCCCTCACCGGCATGCGGATTCAGTCCAGCCACCGCTATCCGGGGATTACGACCCAGAACCGGCAACAAGGCGCGGTGCGTGATCATGATGGTTTGCAAAACACTGTCGAAGGTCACTGCATGGATGGCCTCTCGCAGTGACACATGGATGCTGACCAACACCGTGCGTAATTCGTCGTTTGCCAGCATCATTCGCACCGGCACATCTGCCACCGGTTTGCCCAGAAAACGTGCTGCACGGTCCTGCAACAGCTCGGTATGTCCCGGAAAGCGGTCATAGGGATCACCCGCAGCATGCAATGCCTCTTTGTGCAGTGGCGCGGTCACCATGGCAGAAATCTGACCCGCCAACGCTGCATCCGCAGCCCACTCGACGCAACGACCCGCCAACAAACCCGCATTGGCACTGACTTGGCCCCACGGCACCGGCAACAACGCCGCGCCCACTTGCAACACCGCGATACAGTGTGGAGGCACGTCAATGACCTGTGCTGGGTCGGTGATAACCGCCACCGGTAACGCTGGGCGGCCATTGAGTGCAACGAGTCGGCTAGCCCTTCGCATGGTGTCCACGTCGCCCACTACAAAGCTGCCACGCATCACATCGGCGTGCTCACGATGGGCTTTGGCAATGATTTCCGGGCCAATGCCGGCGGCATCACCCATGGTGACCCCAATGGGTAACTTGTCGGCGATCGGATGACTCATGTTGGTAACCTGTATCAGGCAGGGTTGTCAATGTCAATAAACATGTGCTCAATACTAAATTGCGAAGCTACATACGCACCAACCGCTGGTGCTCCATAACGCTCGGTGGCATGGTGACCACAGGCCAGATAGGCCACACCCGTTTCACGCGCCAGATGGGCCTGAGGTTCGGAAATCTCACCAGTGACAAAGGCGTCGGCCCCCGCGTTGATGGCTGCCTCAAAGTAGTTTTGCGCCCCGCCCGTGCACCAGGCCACGCGCTGAATAGACGCCGTTTTTCCAGGAACCAGAACGATGGAGCGCCCCACAACGGTTTGCACATGCTCAGCCAAGGCCTGTGAACTGGCGAATGCCGCGTTACCCAACCAACCCAGATCCTGTTCGCCAAATAGTTGGGTTGGCTGCAAACCCAGTCGCTGACCCAATTGTGCGTTGTTGCCAAACTCAGGATGCGCATCCAGCGGCAAATGGTAGGCGAAAAGGTTGATGTTGTGGGCCAGCAGCAGTGCCAGGCGCTGGCGCATCCAGCCAACCACCCGCCCGTCCTGGCCGCGCCAAAACAGCCCATGGTGTACCAACAGCGTGTCCGCCTCAACAGCGATAGCGGCTTCAATCAAGGCCAGACTCGCCGTCACACCCGATACCATTTTTTGCACATGCTGCCCCCCCTCCACTTGCAGGCCGTTGGGGCAGTAGTCTTTGAAGCGCTCTGGTTGAAGAAGGGTATCCAGCGCAGTGTGTATTTCCTGGCGATCAGTCATGGGGGTTTGCCGTGTAGGGGTTTGTTGCATTGGACCGGGTACTTACACCTTCCATTGTCTGTGAATCTGCACTGCTACAACCCGGCTCAATGCTTGTGCTGACCCGGCCATCCATTCCAGGCCACGATCAAAACCCCTTCCTTCCATAATCCAGTGCATTGCCCAGCGCCGGTGACCCCACACCGTAACGCGTACACCCGTGCGATCTACAATTTGTCCCTGGTCGGCATTTGATCCTGCCACCACTCTGGGAACCCCATGAAACGTCTTTGGCTTCTTTTCGCCCAAACCACCACGATCCTGCTTGCAGCGTATTTTGTCGTGGCCACGCTCAAACCCCAGTGGATGGGTCATGGAACCTCGCTGGCTGGCGCAGTTGCACTGATTGAGGCGGCACCCAACCCCACCGGCACGGCGCCTGTTGGCAGTTTTCGATCGGCAGCGCAAAAAGCGTCGGCTGCCGTGGTGAGCATCAACACCAGCAAGGCGGTCAAACGCAATCCCAACAGCGGCGACCCCTGGTTTCGCTTCTTTTTCGGCGAACAGGGCGGCGAGGCTCAGGCTGGCCTGGGCAGTGGGGTTATCGTCAGTGACAGCGGCTACATCCTGACCAATAACCACGTGGTGGAAGGCGCTGATGACATCGAGGTCGTGTTAAACGACAACCGCAGCACACGAGCCAAAGTGATTGGTACCGACCCGGACACCGATCTGGCCATCCTGAAGATCGAACTCGACAAGTTGCCTGTCATTGTGTTGGGCAACTCGGACGGCGCACAGGTCGGAGACCAGGTGCTGGCCATTGGCAACCCCTTTGGTGTCGGACAGACTGTCACCAGCGGTATTGTCAGCGCGTTGGGGCGCAACCAGTTGGGTATCAACACCTTTGAGAACTTCATCCAGACCGATGCCGCCATCAACCCCGGAAATTCGGGCGGTGCGTTGGTTGACACCAATGGCAACCTGCTGGGCATCAACACCGCCATTTACTCCCGTTCGGGCGGCAATATGGGCATTGGTTTCGCCATTCCGGTGTCAACCGCCAAACAGGTGCTGGAGGGCATCGTGAAGGACGGGCAAATCACGAGGGGTTGGATTGGTGTTGAGCCAAACGACCTGTCGCAGGAATTGGCTGAGACCTTTGACATCAAGAGCCGAAACGGGGTCATCATCACCGGGGTGTTACAAAATGGCCCGGCGGCGGCGGCCGGAATACGCCCCGGAGATGTGATCGTCAAGATTGGAAACCAGCCGGTGGCAGACGTATCCCAGTTGTTGGCCCAGGTGGCGGCATTAAAGCCTGGAAGTCCAGCACGTTTCTCGGTGGAACGCAAAAACCAGCCTATGGAAGTTGAAGTGGTACCAGGGGTACGCCCCCGGCCCCGTGCTGCGCCCCGGTAGCCATCACGACGGAGTGGTCGCAGCGTCCTCGTCAGGCGCCTGTGTGTGTTTGATGAAAACTTTGGCGGCCACAATTCCCACTTCATACAGCAAGTACATCGGAATCAGCAGCGCCAGCATGGAGACCGGATCCGGCGGAGTCACCACCCCCGCGACAGCCGCAGCGCCCACCACGAAGTAGGAGCGAAAGGACTTGAGCTGTTCCACCGTGACGATTCCCATGCGAGCCAGAATCACGACCACAATCGGCACCTCAAAAGCCACGCCGAAGGCAATGAACATGGTAATGACAAAGTCCAAATAGGCTTCAATGTCAGGACTCACTGCCACCGAAGCCGGAGCCATCTTCTGGATCGCTGGAAAAGCCTGGCCAAACACGAAGAAGTAACAGAAGGCGGCACCCGCATAAAACAGCAACGTACTGGCCGTAACCAGCGGCATGACCAGTCGTTTTTCGTGTTTGTACAAACCCGGCGCGACAAACGCCCAGACTTGGTACAAAACCCAGGGCAGCGCCAGGCCAAAGGCCGCCAAAACCGAAACCTTGATCGGAACCAGGAACGGTGACACCACGCCGGTGGCAATCATGCGGGCACCTTCCGGCAGGGTTTTGACCAAAGGCATGGCCATCAGGTCGTACAAGGCCGACGGCCCCGGATAGAAGACCAAGACCAAAAACACGGCAGCGATGCCATACACACTGTACAGAAGCCGGTCGCGCAATTCGACCAGATGCTGAACAAAGGGCTGCTCCGTGCCGGCCAACTCGTCGGGAGGGGTTTTATCAGCGGCCATCAGTGAACTTTAGGTGGACGGAACCGGGCGACCCGCGCGGCGCCCGAAAGCGCTTTGGTGCGCACACCCGCACGTGCCTTGTACCAGTTGGGCATGGCTCCCTGCTTCACGCGCCAGTGTTTTTTGGGATGGCGGTATTCGGGCACGTCGGAAGCCGGTGTGCCAAGCGCCATCGGTGCGGCTGTGTCGGTTACCTCTGCCCAGCTTTTTTCAAAGTCGCTGGCATTGGTCTGGATGGTT
>ERZ724527.326-NODE-326-length-23987-cov-3.681180_pt1 | contig 23987 bp, 25 predicted proteins | sample MGYA00376060_ERZ724527 | MGnify/ENA primary metagenome ERZ724527 (study PRJEB28724, sample SAMN07190886) | activated sludge metagenome | isolation source: activated sludge of sewage treatment plant in Hong Hong | place: USA: Christiansburg, Virginia | collected...
CCGGGGAGGCAGCCGAACGCTCTCGAGTGCGAGTTATACCCTGAAAGTGAGGTTCTTCTTCCTTGACACGCGGATTTTCACGCTCGGACTTGACGCCCCGCTTGGACAAACCAAAACCCATCAGTTGCAGAATCGAGACAATCATTCAGCTCCCCGCCAAAATAGCATGACCAGCCAACATTCTCGGTACGGCGGTCAGGAATCAAAAAAGCCCCTTAGCCTATCTCAAATCAAGCACTGTTCCAGGCCTTGCAGGAAAATGTCTTGCGGTAAATCGATGCCGATGAAGACCATCTTGCTGTTTCTCGCCTCATCGGGTGCCCACTGTGGCCCCAAATCACTGCCCATGAGTTGGTGAACGCCCTGAAAAATGACTTTACGCTCCGTACCTTGCATATGCAGCACGCCTTTGTAACGCAGCATGCGCGGACCATAAATATTCACCACGGCGCCAAGAAAGTCCTCAAGCTTGGCTGGCTCAAAAGCGCGGTCTGAACGGAACACAAAGCTTTTGACATCATCATCATGATGGTGGTGATGGCCGTGCGCATGGTCGTGCTGATGCGATGGATGGTCGCAATGCTCGCCGTGCTCATGCTCATGCGCGTGGTCATGTGCACTCTCCTCGTCTTTGAGAAAATCAGGATCAATGTCCAATTTGGCATTGAGGTTGAAGCCTCGCAGATCAAACACCTCTGACAGTGCCACTTCGCCAAAATGAACCGCTTTTTGGGGTGCACGTGGGTTCATGTGCTTGAGCCGGTGCATCAATGCATCGGTTTCTTCCTTAGAGATCAGGTCTGTTTTGCTGATGAATATTTGGTCAGCAAAGCCCACCTGACGCCGCGCTTCCTGACGTTCATTGAGCTGAGTTGCCGCGTGCTTGGCATCCACCAAAGTTAAAATGGAATCGAGCAGATACGCTTCGGCGACCTCGTCATCCATGAAAAACGTCTGGGCCACGGGCCCTGGGTCGGCCAGGCCGGTGGTCTCTATGACCACACGGTCAAAGTCCAGCTCGCCTTTGCGCTTTTTGGCCGCCAAATCTTGAAGCGTGGTGCGCAAATCTTCTCGAATCGTGCAGCAAATACAGCCATTGCTCATCTGGATAATTTGCTCTTTGGTCTCGGTCAGGAGAATGTCGGTGTCAATATTTTCTTCACCGAACTCGTTCTCGATCACAGCGATCTTTTGGCCGTGGGCTTCTTTGAGCACACGCTTGAGCAGGGTGGTTTTTCCAGAACCCAAAAAACCGGTAATGATGGTGGCGGGGATCAGAGGCATGATGCACTTTCAAAAGGGTCGGGGGAGCCCCAGGACGGGGGAGTGTAGCGACGAATTTCCTGGCTAACGGAGGCCGTGCTCCGTATCGCCGGGTTTTCGCATCACGATGAGCCCCTTAAGGTACTCACCTTCCGGAAACTGAACGGTCATGGGATGGTCTGGCGCGCCTCCCAGGCGTTCACTGATAAAACCATCCACACCCGCGTCAAGCCCCGCCGACGCCACAATTTTGTGAAACAGGTCGGCACTGATACCACCGGAGCAGGAGTAGGTAAACAGCACACCGCCAGGCGTCAACAGCTTGAAGGCCAGGCGATTGATGTCCTTGTATGCCCGCGCAGCGCGCTCCGCATGTGCCGCGGTGGGCGCCAATTTGGGGGGGTCGAGCACAATGGCGTCGAAACTTCGCCCGGCTTCAATGAACTGGCGCAGGCTCGCGTTCACGTCAGCGTCCAAGAATGTCGCACGCGCAGCATCGAAGCCATTGAAGACGACATGCTCGGCGGCACGCGCCAGCGCCGGGGCAGAGGAATCGATAGAGGTGACATGCCCTGCCCCACCCGACAACGCCGCCACCGTGAAACCCCCGGTGTAGCAATAGCAATTGAGCACGTGCTGAAAGCCCAGACGCCGCGTGTAATCTGCAAACCGCTTGCGGCTGTCACGTTGATCCAGATAAAAACCTGTTTTGTGCCCACTGGCAATGTCCAGCGTAAGCCGCCAGTCATGTTCGCGGATGGTGCGCTGTGTATCGCCGCTGCCACGCAACCATCCCGCTTGAGGCGCCAAGCCCTCCAACGCCCTGCTGCTGGCATCCGATCGCTCATAGAGCAGGGTCAATCCTGTGTGGTGCAACAGCGCTTCGGCAATCACATCTTTCCAGCGCTCTGAGCCACAGCTCGAAAATTGCGCCACAAGGGTATCCCCATAGCGGTCGACGATCAGTCCGGGCATGCCGTCGCTCTCGCCATGGATCAGCCGGATGCCGTCGCTCTCGACTTGAAAGCGCGCCCGGCAATCAATCGCCCGTCTGCAAAGTTGGGCAATGAACGTGGCATCGATTCGCTGGTCTGGATCAAAACTCCAGACACGACCTCGAATTCTGGAACCAGGGCTCCAGGCCGCCCACGCCAAAAATTGGCCTTCAGCGCTTTCAACGCGCACAGTTTCTCCAGGGTCGGCGCCACCCTTGGCTACCGCAGAGTCAAATATCCAAGGGTGCCTGCGCAGGAGAGACCGCTCCTTGCCCGCCTTAAGTCGAATCGTTTTCATTCGTACCATTTTCACCTGTTCGACCTTGTTCAACGACAATCAGGGGTTTTCAGTGGTGCAAGGTGGTCGAACATGTGGGAGTTGAAGGGACGTTGGACACAATGGGCGTGGGTCCTCGTGCTGGCACTGTGGGCAGCACCATGCAGCATGGCGCGCACCGTGCTCGACCTCGACACCAAAATACAACCCGTGCCCTTACTGGACTGGGGCGACTCCTGGATTGACGCCACCGGCAAACTCCCCGTAGAAGCCATCGCCCAAGGCACTCAGGCGGACTGGCAGCCCACGCGCGCAAATGCCACTTACCCGCTGACCAATGGGGGGGCATTGTGGATTCGCTTCGTCATTCCACCGGCGCCAGACGCTGAGCGCTGGTACCTGGAGGTCCCCTATGCCTCCGTGGACCGGGTGACACTCTACACACGGGATTCCGTTGGAAACTGGAGCGCCCAGACTGCTGGCGACTCCGTTGCCGTCAGCGCATGGCCCGTCCCTCATCGCCACCCTCTGCTGCCACTTTCAGTGTCTGCTGAAGTACCGCGCTCTTACCTGGTGCGCGTCGAAAACAGCCATCACTTCAGCGCGCCTCTGTCCTTTGTGAGCGAAAGCCATATTTACCGCTCCGAGCAGCGCGTTTCCCTCTTTCTTGGCATTTATTTTGGATTGGCCGGCCTTGCGGTGACGCTGTCCATGCTGAGCGCCTTATCGCTCAGAGACAAAGCCTATGCCGCTTACGCGGTTGCAGTGACGCTCATGGGTCTGACGCAGGCGTCGCTGACAGGCATTGCCGGCTTGCACCTGTGGCCCAACTCTCCGCGACTGAACGATGCACTCAGCTTTGTCCTTCCCGTCCTGACCCTGAGTGCATTGCTTTGGTTCACAACGGCTGCCACATCACTTTTTGAGCGATCACGTTCATTGCACAGGCTGCTGCTTGCGCTGGCCGGCACCGGCGTTGTGGTGGCCATGATGATGGTAATTGGCGAGCCAGGACAGCGACCTGGACTGATCGTGATGTTCCTGACACTGGCGACACTGACTGGTGTTTCTGCACAGCTGTGGGCTTGGCGCCGGGGCGACCGCTTTGCCCTCATGCTGCTTCTGGGTAGCGTACCGGTCATCGTGGCGGCAGCGTTTCCGATGGCCCGCATGATGGGCTGGACCCCCGTCAGCTTCATGACGGTGTATGGCATGCAAATCGCTATTGCGCTGGAACTGCCCATGGTGTTGGTTATCTTGATGATTCGCAGCGCGCAACGTCGCGAGCACAACCGCCGCATTCAAGGCCTGGACCGAATGGACCCGGCAACCGGCCTCATGAACAGCTACGTATTTGCGGCAGAACTGGTGCGCATGATCGCGCGCTCTGCGCGCCTTCGACAAAAAGGCGCCGTGTTGCTGATCGACATCGTCAATTTTAACGACATCGAACACCAGTTCGACCGACAGTCAGCCCAAGAACTGCCTCTGCGTGTCGCCGGGCGTCTGCTCTCGACCGCGCGTGACATTGACGCGGTGGCACGCCTGTCAGAGCGCCGGTTTGGCATGCTGATCGAGGGGCCCCTCACGCCGGAAGAGATTGCTCAAGCAGGCCCGCGCATCGTGGCGAGGGGTTTGATGCCATTCAAGAACAAGCCACTGGCTTGGGTGGCGCAACTGCGGGTGGCGCAAGCGGTGGTCCCACGAGATGGCAGTGATGCGCAGTCACTGGTGGCGCAACTGGACGCTCTGCTTACGTCGGCGCCTGCGGACAGCAAGCGCGCCGTGTATTCATTGCAGGATGCCCCTAGCGCCTGATGCGTCTCAGGCTGCTGACTTGAACAGCGCAGCGACTTTTCGCTTGGGCTTGATATTGGCAGACGTCCGAGTCGCCTGATTTTTGACCGAATTTTCCCAGGCGGGGGTCTCGGTTGCTGGCGCAGCCGTGGCCTCGTAGGGCTTGTCAAAAAATGGATCTGACGGTGCCGATGCAGGCCTTGCATCCCGACGCACGCGGTTAGCGCTGGTGTCGCGCACTGCCCCCTGGGCTTCTCGCGCCTCGGTCGCTTCGCCTTCGTCGCGCCATCGACGGCGTCCATCGTTGAAGTGCCCCCTGGGTCGATCGTCTTCAAACTCCAACGCCTCGACTTCGACCTTCTTTTTGAGGAGCTTTTCCAAATCCGCCATAAGACGGCCGTCGCTGGGCGACACCAAGCTCACAGCCAAGCCAGATGCGCCTGCCCGACCTGTACGGCCAATACGGTGCACATAGTCTTCGGCATTGAAAGGAATGTCGAAATTGAACACAGCCGGTACATCCTTGATGTCCAGGCCGCGCGCCGCGACATCGGTGGCGACCAACAGGTCGACGGCACCGGATTTAAAGGCTTCAAGCGCCTTGAGGCGCTCGTCCTGACTTTTATCGCCATGCAATGCCGTGGTACGCAAGCCATCACGCTCCAGCGAGCGGGCCAAGCGCGCACAACCCAGCTTGCTGTTGACAAACACAAAAGCCTGGGTGAGGCCGCGCTGCTTGATTATTTGCTTGATCGCACGACGTTTGTCATCATCCACAACGCTGTAAAAACGCTGCTCGACGGTAGACGCCGTTTCGTTGGGCCGGGCGACTTCAATGGTGACGGGGTCTCGCAGGTAACTGCCAGCCAGCCGCTTGATATCGGGTGAGAAAGTGGCGCTAAACAGCAGCGTGGTCCGCTCTTTGGGCAGGTAACTGAGGATGCGTTGCAAGTCGGGAAGAAAACCGATGTCCAGCATGCGGTCGGCCTCGTCGAGCACCACATATTCGACCTGGTTGAGCACCGCATTTTTGGCTTCAATATGGTCCAACAAACGCCCCGGCGTGGCCACCAGCACTTCGACACCCCGCTTGAGCTCCAGCGTCTGGGGCTTCATGTCCATGCCACCAAACACCACTGCGCTGCGCAATTGGGTGTATTTGGCATACAACTTGACTTGCTGCGCCACTTGGTCGGCAAGTTCGCGGGTAGGGAGCAACACCAGCGCACGCACGGGGTGGCGGGCTGGCGACGTTGAGCTGTTTTCGTGCTTGAGCAGGCGCTGCAAAAGAGGCAACGAGAACGCGGCTGTTTTGCCGGTTCCGGTCTGCGCCGCCCCCATCACGTCTTTGCCCGTGAGCACGACGGGAATGGCCTCGGCCTGAATGGGCGTCATGGACTCGTAGCCCATTTCAGCGACAGCACGCGCCAGCGGCTCGGCCAGCATTAGATTGGAAAAGGATGTGGTCATCAACCTTTAATTGTCGCACGGGATGGCTTTCACGCCATTTGGTGCGTTTTTGCAGCTGCCGATGGCCCGCTTAGAGCCTGTTCACACTGTTATGTGAACAGGCCTTGGTCCCCGCTTACCTTAGAGGTTGCGCGAAGAAAACGTGTCACACGTCTTGATGGCACCGGAGTTCAAGCCGGTTGAAAACCAGCGCTGACGCTGGGCGCTGGTGCCGTGGGTAAAGCTCTCAGGCACCACGGCGCCGCCACTTGAACGCTGCAAGGCATCGTCGCCAATCTTGGCAGCAGCATTCATGGCCTCTTCGACATCACCCTGCTCCAGGATCTGTCGGGCTTTGTGGGCATGGTGCGCCCAAACGCCGGCAAAGCAATCGGCCTGCAGCTCCAATCGCACGCTCAATTGGTTGTACTCTGCCGTGCTGACCCGCCCCCGCATCTGATCGACCTTGGCACTGACGCCCAGCAAGTTCTGGACATGGTGCCCCACTTCGTGCGCGATCACATAGGCTTGCGCAAAGTCACCAGGGGCCCCCAGCCGACTCTTGAGTGTTTCGTAAAAGCCGAGATCGATGTAAACCTTGTTGTCTGCTGGGCAGTAAAACGGCCCCATAGCGGCCTGCCCCTGGCCGCAGGCGGTGGACGTTGCACCACGAAAAAGAACCAACCGTGGCTCCTGGTAAGTGCCGCCAGCCTGTTTGAATTGCTGGGTCCACACGTCTTCGGTGTCGGCCAGCACGGTGCTGACAAATCGCGCCAAGCGGTCATCTGCTGCCAACTGACCCGGCGCCACTGGCGCCTGGGATTGCACTTGTGCCGCAGGCCCCTCAGCGCCACTCAACATGCCCAAAATCGTGAGTGGGTTGACGCCCAAGACCCAACCACCCAGCAAGGCGATCACGATGGTGCCAATGCCGATGCTGCGCCCGCCCACTCGGCCACCGCCCGAGGCCCCCGCGCCACGTCGATCCTCCACGTTGCCGGATTCGCGATTGCCTTCCCATTTCATAGTCAACTCCCCTGCGCTACAGTGCGCCTATGGTAGCCAGCATTTCACCCGCGCACCGCGCCAAGCCCACGATTCTTGTGACCGGCTTCGATGCTTTTGACGGCGCAAACACCAATCCAAGCTGGCTTGTAGCCCAAAAATTGGCAGGATCACACATTGCAGGGCATGCCGTCGTGGCAGTGTGCTTGCCCGTTGTTTTTGGGCGTGCGGCCGAGGAGCTCACGCGTCAGGTGCGTCAACTTCGCCCCTCCGTGGTGCTGTGCCTTGGCCTTGCCGGTGGGCGTTGCGCCGTGTCGTTTGAGCGTGTGGCCATCAATGTCGATGACGCACGTATTGCCGACAATGCGGGCGCACGCCCCATCGATACCGCCGTGGTGCAAGGGGGACCTGCAGCCTATTTCAGCAGCCTGCCCATCAAGGCCATGTGCTCAGCGGCACAAAACACCGGCACTGCCGCTGAAATATCCCAAACTGCAGGCACTTTTGTGTGCAACCACGTCTTCTACGCCCTGATGCACACCCTGGCAAACACACCGGACCTCCGCCATACCCGAGGCGGGTTTGTCCATCTGCCGTGGCTGCCTGGCCAAGGCCATCCACACATGCCGCTTGAGTCCATGGTTCCGGGACTCAGAGCGGCATTGGAGTGCGCCCTGGCAACGCACAAGGACATTGCACACGCCGGCGGTGCCTTGCATTAGGCGCAACCGCACAAGGCGTTAAAGCAGGCTGCGAACTGTATTTGGTCAGCCCAGGATGGTGAAAGGGCCGCCCTTTTCGAGTGCGCGCTGGTAAGCTGGTCTGGCGTGAATGCGCTTGAGGAAATCGGTCAACCGGGGCCATATGGTATCCAGGCCGCCACGCGCGGCTGCGGCCTCCAGCGGAAAACTCAGTTGGATGTCGGCACCGGAAAAGGCATCTCCGACAAACCAAGGACCCTTAGCCAATTCTGCCTCCATAAAGTCCAGATTCGAGCGAATAGACGGCCCAATGAAGGCCTTCTTGACATTGGCAGAAATGGCGCGGGCAACGGGTTTGGCGAAAAAAGGCATCCTGGCCTTTTCGATTTGATCGAACACCAGTTGCATCAACAGGGGCGGCATGGCCGAGCCCTCCGCATAGTGCATCCAGTAGCGATACCGCACGGCTTCTTCTGTACCAGCGACCGGAGCCAATTGACCCGCGCTGTAGCGCTCAATCAGGTATTCCACAATGGCGCCCGACTCCGCCAGCGTGAGATCGGCGTCCGTGATCACAGGTGATTTACCCAAAGGATGAACTTCACGCAGCGACGGTGGTGCCAGCATGGTCTTGGCGTCACGCGCATAGAACTTGATCTCGTACGGGATGGCCAGCTCTTCCAATAGCCACAACACACGTTGTGAGCGCGAATTGTTCAGGTGGTGCACCACAATCATGAAATCTCCTTTCAATTGGCCCCTATGGGGCTCACAGCAGAGCGTCATGGTAAGGCCACAGACCACAAGAAAAGCCCCTGCGCCCGTACGATTGCCTTGCACCAGCCTAAAATGGGGGCGTGCCCATACTTAACGCTGACCTGCATTGCCATTCCGTCGTCTCCGACGGCACCCTGACGCCAGAAGTTCTGGCAGAGCGCGCCGCCGCCAATGGTGTCGAATTGTGGGCGCTGACCGACCACGACGAAATCGGTGGTCAACACCGGGCCTTGGCCGCCGCCCGCAGCCATGGCATGAAATACCTGACGGGCACCGAGATTTCGGTCACCTTTGCCAGCGCCACAGTCCACATCGTGGGCTTGGGCTTTGACCCTGATAACGTCGAGCTGACGCAAGGATTGCGCGCCACACGTGGCGGACGTGGCGAACGTGCACAGGAAATGTCTGACCAGTTGGCCAAGGTGGGCATCACCGGCGCCTACGAAGGCGCCCTCAAATTTGTAGGCAACCCCGAGTTGGTGTCACGCACCCACTTTGCGCGCTTTCTGGTGGAATCCGGTTATTGCAAAGAAACGTCCGAAGTCTTTCGCAAGTACCTGACCGAGGGCAAACCAGGTTTTGTGCCCCACAGCTGGGCCACCCTGCAAAACGCCGTGCGCTGGATCACCGGCGCTGGCGGCGTCGCCGTCATCGCACACCCCGCCCGCTACAAGTTCACAGCCAATGAAGAGTACGCGCTGTTCACCGAGTTCATGGCCCATGGCGGTCAGGGCGTTGAAGTGGTGACTGGCAGCCACACCCCCGCTGAAGCTGTGAAATATGCAGAGACGGCCAAAGAATATGGCTTGGCCGCTTCGCGTGGCAGTGATTTCCACAGCCCCACCGAGAGCCACATCGATCTGGGCAAGCTGCCTCTATTGCCTGCTGGACTGCCACCGGTTTGGGATTTGCTGGTGGACCGCATCCAGTGAGCGCGCCCAATGGACACAGCGCGCTGGCAGGCATCGCGCTGGCGGTGGCTGCAGTCGCGTGTTTTGCGACCCTGGACACCACCACCAAATATGTGACCACCGGGGTGCCCGTGCTGATGGCCCTGTGGTTCCGCTACCTGTTTCAAGCCGTTGCGACAGCTGCCGTGGTAGTGCCTCGGCGCGGAATGGCTGCGTTTCGCACAGCCCACCCCCGCTACCAATGCCTGCGTGGCGTCCTGCTGCTGACCACCAGTCTGTTTGCCTTCCTCAGCTTGATGTATATGCCGGTCGGCGAATTCACGGCCATCGTCATGGTCACACCGCTGGTGATCACCCTGCTCGCGGCCACCTTGCTCAAAGAGCACGTGTCACCCCTGCGCTGGACGTTGGTGGCCGGTGGTTTTGCGGGCACGCTTTTCATCGTTCGGCCAGGTAGCGGATTTTTCAACTGGTCGTTGCTTCTGCCCCTGGGGCTGGTGGCGTCCAACGCGTGGTTTCAGGTGTTGACGAGCAAACTGGCCAAAACCGAAGACCCGGTGACCATGCAGCTCTACACCGGCTGGGTCGGTGTGCTACTGGCATCTTTGGCGCTGCCTTTTGTTTGGACATCGCTGACAGACTGGCATCTGTGGCTGGGCTTGTTTGTCATGGGTCTGATGGGCACGGTGGGTCACTTTTTGCTCATCCTGGCCTACGGCAAGGCCCCTGCAGCCACGCTCACACCCTACCTCTACGCCCAAATTGGCTTTGCCATGCTGGGCGGCTGGATCGCGTTCTCGCACGTGCCCGACCGGTCCGCGCTGTTTGGCATTGGCCTGGTGGCCGTCTGTGGCGCCGCAGGGGCTTGGCTCACTGTGCGTGAAAGCCGGGTTCGGGTAGAGCCCGTCGAATCCTGAGAGGCAACGCACATGGCACAGTATTTTGAAGTTCACCCCGACAACCCACAAGCCCGATTGCTCAAGCAAGCTGTAACCCTGCTGGAAAAAGGCGGCATCGTGGCCGTGCCCACCGACTCGAGCTACGCCCTGGCCTGCCACCTGGACGACAAAGCGGCAGCCGACAAGCTGCGCCAGATCCGCGGCGTGGACGACAAACACCACCTCACCCTCCTGTGTCGCGATCTGGCCGAGCTGTCCAGCTACGCCATGGTGGACAACAAACAGTTTCGCTTGCTCAAGTCCGCCACGCCCGGGGCCTACACCTTCATTCTGGCAGCCACGCGTGAAGTGCCGCGCCGCGTCAGCCACCCCCAGCGCAAGACCATAGGCCTGCGTGTGCCCGACCACCGCACACTGCAAGAGTTACTGGCCATGCATGGCGCACCCCTTCTGGCCACTACCCTGATTCCGCCGGGCGAAACCGAACCCCTGAACGACGCGCAAGAAATCCGCGAACGCTTCGAGCACCAGATTGCCGCCGTGATTGATGCGGGCGCCTGCCCTTCCCAGCCCACCACGGTGATCGATCTTCACGGCGAAGAGCCCGAAGTGATCCGCCTGGGCCGTGGCGACCCCGCCCGCCTGGGCCTGTAAACCTGTCTGAGACAATCGCCCCGTGGACATTGCCAACCTGATTCAAACCGTCGCCATCTACGCCATTCCGGTGTTGTTCGCCATCACCATCCATGAGGCGGCCCACGGCTATGCAGCCCGGCATTTTGGGGACAACACGGCGGCCATGATGGGGCGCATCACCCTCAACCCGATCAAACACATCGACCCGGTAGGCACCATCCTGATGCCGCTGATGCTGTACTTTGCGACATCTGGCGCCTTCCTTTTCGGCTACGCCAAGCCGGTGCCGGTCAATTTCGGGGCGCTGCGCAACCCCAAGCGCGACATGGTGTGGGTGGCGTTGGCGGGGCCGGCGTCGAACTTCGTTCAAGCCATTTTTTGGGCCATTGTCTTCACGGTACTGGTCGGTGCGGGTCTGCAGGAGCGCTTTTTTCTGGAAATGGCCAAGGCCGGTGTGCTGGTCAATCTGGTGATGTGGGCATTCAACCTGTTTCCCCTGCCACCCCTGGACGGTGGCCGTATTCTGGTCGGCTTGCTGCCTTGGAAGCAGGCGCAGCTTGTGTCGCGACTGGAGCCCTGGGGTTTCTTCATCGTCATGGGCCTGGTGATTGCAGGCGTAGTCGGAACCTTTTGGCTGCGCCCCTTAATGACCGCAGGCTACACCGTCATCGAAGTCATGCTCACTCCTTTGACCGCTTTATTACGCTGAACTGACCATGTCGACCGCTGCTTCCACCCGCTTCCTCACCGGCATCACCACCACCGGCACGCCCCACCTTGGCAATTTTGTGGGTGCAGTGCGCCCTGCGGTGGCAGCGAGCCGGCAACCCGGCATTGAGAGCTTTTACTTTTTAGCCGACTACCACGCACTCATCAAATGTGGCGAGCCAGCCCGCATCCAGCGCTCCACACTGGAAATTGCTGCCACCTGGCTGGCTGCAGGGCTGGACCCGGAGAAGGTGTTTTTCTACCGCCAATCCGACATCCCGGAAATCCCTGAACTGACCTGGCTGCTCACCTGCGTGACCGGCAAGGGCGTGCTCAACCGCGCCCACGCCTATAAGGCTTCTGTAGACAAGAACGCGGCGGCTGGCAACGATCCGGATGCCGACGTGACGGCAGGACTTTTCATGTACCCGGTGCTGATGGCAGCCGACATCCTGATGTTCAAGTCGCACAAGATTCCCGTGGGGCGCGACCAGATCCAGCACATTGAGATGGCGCGCGACATGGCAGCCAGCTTCAATCACCTCTATGGCACACACTTTGTGCTGCCAGAGGCCGCAATTGAAGCCGATGTGGCCACCTTGCCAGGCCTTGACGGCCGCAAGATGAGCAAGAGTTACGACAACACCATTCCGCTGTTTGCGCCGCCTGAGCAAATGCGCAAACTCATCATGGGCATCGTGACCGATTCGCGCGCGCCGGGCGAACCCAAGGACACCGAGGGCTCGGCCCTGTTCCAGCTCTACCAGGCCTTCGCCAGCCCGCAAGAAACCACTGCTTTTCGCCAAGCCTACGCTGACGGCATTGCCTGGGGCGACGCCAAGCAACAATTGTTTGAGCGCATTGACCGCGACATCGCCCCCATGCGCGAGCAATACGAGGCGATGGTCAACAACCCCCAACAGGTTGAGGCCATCCTGCGCCGTGGAGCTGAAAAGGCCCGAGCGCTGTCCGCCCCCTTCATGGCCGAGTTGCGTCAGGCCGTGGGCCTGCGCCATTTGAGTCACCAGACCGGCGCCGCAACATCCGAAGTCATAAGAATTACGCCTCCCAGCTTCAAGCAGTACAGGGAAGCCGACGGCAAGTTCTATTTCAAACTGGTGGCTGCTGGCGGTGAGGTGTTGTTACAGAGTCCTGGATTTGAAAATCCCCGAGAACCAGGTGTGCTGATTGCGCAGCTCAAAACCCGCCAGACAGAGGCCATGCAACAGGTCGCAGCATGGTGGGCGCCCCAAGTGAACGCAGACGACACGCTAGCCAGCTTTACACAGGGCTGAATAGGGAATTGTGGCAATCGTGTGTACGCCAACGATTTCGGCGTTATGCTTATGCTTACCAAATACCACTGATTGAACGGACACCTCTCCTATGAGCCTCTACGTCATCGACGACCACCCTTTGATGCGCGAAGCTGTGGTTATGTTGTTGCGCCGACTTCGTGGCGGCGCCAACGTGGTGGAACTGGACCGTTTGGGCAATGTCGAGATGGCCATCAAAACCCATGGCCCACCCGATTTTTTCTGCCTTGACCTCAAGTTGCCCGACACCATGGGCACGTCGGGCATTATTGCCCTCAAGGCCCGCTACCCCGACACCCCTCTCGCTGTGCTGTCAGCATCGCCCGCTGTGGACGCCGAAGAGGCCTGCATCGAGGCAGGTGCAGATCTTTACATTGAAAAATCGGCAGGAGCCAGCGAAATCGGCGCGGCCTTGCGTGCACTGCTGAGCGCCGACGGTGGCTTTGAAGAGCTGACGCCCGCCGACAACAAGCTCTCCAAACGACAAAAACAGCTGATTGTCATGTTGGACCGCGGACTCTCCAACCGCGAAATTGCCGAAGAACTGGGCATCAGCGAGCACACCGTCAAGGTGCATTTGTGGCGCTTGTTCCGACGCTTGGGTGTCAAAAGCCGTACACAGACCATCCACTACGCGCGCATTCACGGCATGCTGTCGAGCTGAGCGCCAGCGGCTTCCGCAACGCGCTGGGCCGCCTGATCCGTGTCGGCCCGAGCAAGTACCAACCTGAACCGCGTACCCCTGCCGAGGCGTGAGCTCAGGCTGATTGGATGGCCCAGGATGTGGGCCAAGCGTGACACGATGTACAGCCCCAGGCCAAACCCGTCCTCGGTGCCAGAGTGGGTTGGGATTTTGTAAAACTCCCTGAAAATGGCCTGCTGATGTTGGGGGGCTATCCCCACTCCGGTATCCCAAATCTCGACCCGAAATGCACCCCGGGCTGACTCCCTGATAGCCACCAACACACCCCCCTTTAGCGTGTATTTGATGGCGTTGGAAATTAGATTTCCGACAATACGCTGCAACAAAATCGGGTCGGAGTGCACAACGCCTGCGCGCAAATGCATCCTGAAATCCAACCCTTTGGCCTGCGCCAGCGGGCGATACTGCACCTCAAGATCGTGCATCAGCGTGCTCAAGTTCACCGGGCCGATGTTCAGCTTGGTCTGCCCAGAATCCAGTCGCGCAAAATCGAACAACGAATCAAATAGTGCGTTCACCGCCTTGGTGGCTTCCACAATTTTGGGTGCGATTTCTCTCACCAGATCGGGCTCGCCCCGCAGCCAGTCAGCGTACAAGGCCAGTGCATGCACGGGCTGGCGAAGGTCATGGGTCGCACTGGCGAGGAACCGGTTTTTTATTTCCACGGCATCCAGTGCCGCCTGCGTCTGGCGTGTCAATGATTCGATCAACCTCAAATTGCGATACTGAAGCTCGTAGTTCTTGCGCAGCGTCATGTGCGTGCGTCGCGCAGCTCCCAACAAAACCTGCCAGAACATCAGCAACAAAATGATGAACCAGTAGTGCTCATTTGGCCCTTCGAAATCCCATTCCATGGAAACCATCCAGCACAGGGACAACACGGGCACTATCACCAGCACCGTGATGTACAAGCGGGCAGTTCGCAGTTGGGCTGCAAAAGTGTTGACGGCCAACATGCCCAGCACGGCAAACACCAGCCAGCCAATAAACTGGTTCGGCAGTGAGGCCCGCTCCACAAAAAGCAGGGGACTAAGCCCCCACACCAAGGCACCAGCAGGCCAGATCCAGCCATACCTTTCATGAAAGGCCACCTGAGTCGTCGCATCGCGACGCATGATGTGGCGCCGGTATCGGTGGAATATCCAGAATCGGGCCGCACACACGGCTGTCGCAAAGAGCGCCCACAAGACGACACCCAAACCGTTTCCGTAACCCCAAAATACCCCGACCATCACCGGAATCGGTGTCACGCCCCAAATTCGGCTGCCATAGGCGGTGTGCATCAGGCGCTTGACCAACTCGCCATTGATCCAGTCGGTTTCGTCCACTGCAGGACGTAGGGCAGGCGAACGAGGTGTCATGGCCTAGAGTCTAGCGGCCAAGGGAGCTCTATTTAGCGAAGAGATTTTCCAACGTGGCGAAGGCCTTGAACTCCACCGCGTTGCCCGATGGATCCAGAAAAAACATGGTGGCTTGCTCACCGGTCTCACCTTTGAAGCGGATGTGTGGCTCGATCACAAAGGCCGTGCCCGCAGCGGTCAATTTGTCCGCCAATGCCTGCCACTGCGGCATGGGCAACACGGCGCCGAAATGACGCACCGGCACGTTATGCCCATCTACGGCGCTGGTTTGTCGGTGGCCACATTCCTCAGGTGCAAGGTGCGCCACGATTTGGTGGCCGTAGAAATTGAAGTCCACCCATTGGTCAGAACTGCGGCCCTCGGGACAGCCCAACAGGTCGCCGTAAAAGCTGCGTGCAGCCGCGATGTCATGGACAGGAAAGGCCAGGTGAAACGGGGGGAGCGTCGACTGAGGGGTGGTCATGGTGACTTAGCGGCCTGCGGCCTTGTTGAAAATATGCTGCCACTGTAAAGGCACTTGAGAAGCAATAAAAGCGATATATATTTGATCTGAGAATCGATTAAATTTATATTATTACGCATGATCAATGAGCTGCGCACCTTCATCGCCGTGGTTCGTCATGGCACTTTCGCGGCGGCTGGGGAACACATTGGCCTCACCCAATCGGCGGTGAGCAGCCAGATCAAGCGGCTGGAAGACAGCTTGGGCTTTGCCCTTTTTGACCGGACGCGGCGCTCGGCCACGCTCAATGCAGCGGGCGCAGCCACCCTGCGCCGTGCCGAAGAAATTGTGGCGCTTTACACGGCCCTGGGGGACCTGCCGGTGACTCATGACCTGGAAGGGGTGCTGCGCATCGGGGCCATCGCTTCGGTTCAATCCTTGTTGTTGCCTCGTGCATTGGGCCTCTTGCGCCATCGGCACCCGCGTTTGCGCGTCCATGTAGTCCCAGGCGTCTCCATGCACTTGATGGACCAGCTCGACGCGGGCGAGCTGGACGTTGCCCTCATGATTCATCCGCCCTTGGGCGTACCGCCGGACCTGGCCTGGCAAACACTGATCGGCGAGCCCTTTCGGCTGCTGGTACCCGAGACCTTGGGCGGCACAAACTGGCGCGAACTGCTGAGCAGTCATCCGTTTCTGCGCTACGAGCGCAAGTCGTTTGGCGGGCGCATGGTGGAGCGCTTTTTGCGCGAGCACCATTTGGTAGTGCAAGAGGCCATCGAGCTGGATGAAATTGCGGGCCTGATTCAGTTGGTTGCCAACGGCTTGGGGGTGGCGCTGGTCCCCATGGCCGAAGCCCATTGGCCACTGCCCGCCAATGTGCGGGCGATATCCCTGGGCGCGCAGACGTTCTACCGCGAAATCGGCATGCTGCAGCAAGCCTCCAACGTCACGTCGGTGATTGTCAGCCAGCTGGCGCAGTGCTTGCGTGACGCGACGGAACCCGGGCCGCAGGTGGTTGAAGGTATTCAGTTTGCAAGAGCTGAAACACCACTTTGACGCGGGTGGTGTCACCGGTTTGCCCCAGCGCGGCAAGGTCTTGCTGGCGTCGCCGAGAAAACACGGTAGCCGGGCATGATTGACCCCAAGACGCCGGGAAGCACCGTGGCCTTAAACGTGGCGTATTTGGGGTTCCGAGCATTTTTATCGGGAACGAGATGTTCTGGGGCAAGAACCGAATGGAGTTTGTGAAGGACGAACTACGCAAACTCTAGCCTTGGAACGGTGCCCAGCCGGTGCACAAACAAGAACGCCCACTTGTGATTGGGCGCCATTGTCAGAACGCATAATTCTGGAGGAGCAGTGAGGACGGCCCCACCAACCTGCTCAAGTCAAGAAGCATCGTTTTTTGATGAGGTTGGGGATTCGAATTGATTAAGCCGAACCCCGCTGACCCGTCCATGGTGAGCCATCTCCCTCAGCAAGAGCACATGGGCCACGAAATGCCTATGGGCTTGGAGACTTGCAGGGACGGCGCCTCCTGTAACCCAGTCGACCACGCGCAGAAAGATCTGCTCGATTTCCTCGAGCGTCCATTGGCGAGTGTTTGAAGACAACACACTCTCTAAGCCTGCCTGCAGACTTCCTGACGTGTCAGTCACCTCAAGCACCTCCCCCTGTAGCCCTGTAGCGTGCGGCATGAGCCAGTCCTCGGCCATCTCTATGGCCGCCTCCAGAAGGCCCTCGCTCAATGGTAGATGCGCTGGGAGCAAGCATTGCGCCGCACCTTCCAACCGAGCCAAATCGGCATAGCGTCCGTTCTGCGACAGGGACAACACATAAGCCCGGTCGGTGATCAGGATGTGCGCACTCATGGTCGCTCACTTGTGCTTCAGATGGTCCAGCACATGCTGCAGTGCCCGGGCGTCGATGCCATGGCCGAGGCCAGGTACGAGATCGAGCGTGACGCTGCTGCCCAAGGCCCGCCATTGACTTGCGGCTTCGACGGACCACTTCGTCTGCACCACACCGTCCTGCTCTCCATGGATCAGATGCAAGCGCACATCGGCCGGTGCGCGGCGGACCGGTATGGCAAAGCGGCCCGCCAGAGAGAGGACCGTGTGCGCCGCCCCGTTGGACTCAATTGAAGCTTGTGTGGATTCCAGCGACATGATCGCGCCCTGCGAAAAACCCACCAGCACCGTGCGGTCGGGCCCGATGCCCGTCACGCCCTGCCAATGCTGGATCGTCTGAAGGAACAGGGGCATGACCTGGGCAATGCGCTGCGGACGGTTTGCCTCAGTGACGCCGATAACAGAAAACCACTCCTTGCCACGGCCCAGCTGCGACGGGTGGGGCGCCTCCACGCTGACCACCGTGGCCCGGGGCCGGGCCTGCGCCAGTGCCTTCCCCACGGGGGCGAGGCCCTGGGCTGATGAGCCCACGCCATGGAACATGAGCACCAGTTGGTCGCTCGCCTCGGGTTGGGCCAGCATCAGTGAGCTGTCATGCATGTGCGTGCTCCTCGGCTTCGACGACCAGTTCCTCGCCGAACACATACGACTCCATCGCCAACATTCCATGCCGGATGCCGCCATCGAGCACAGTGACCGCACCAGGCGCACTGGCGGCACCGGCAGCCACCAGCAAGGGCAAGAAGTGCTCTGTGGTCGGGTGGGCACGCGCGGCGTGGGGAGCGCTCTGAAGGGTCTGCAACAGACGCGCCGTATCACCGTCCCGCACGGCTTGCCGCACCCAAGCAGAAAACTCCTGCGCATAAGACGCGGGCTGGACTTCGCCCGAGCGGAACTCGTAAAGGTTGTGCGTGAGGCTTCCCGAGCCGATGACCAGCACGCCCTCTTGGGCCAGCGGCGCCAGGGCCTGGCCCAAGGCGAACGCCTTGGCCTCGTCGGTATCGACCGGCAAGGACACCTGGATCACCGGCACATCCGCGTCGGGGTAGAGATGCAGCAGCGGCACCCAGGCGCCATGGTCCAGGCCGCGGCGGGCGTCAAGGCGAGCCGGGATACCCTGGGACTGCAACTGCTGCTGGACTTTGGCCGCCAACTCGGGAGAGCCGGGGGCCGGGTACTGCAGGGAATAGAGCGCACGAGGAAACCCGCCAAAGTCGTGGACCGTCTCGGGTCGCTCCGTGGCCGTGATCTCGACGCCCCGCGTCATCCAGTGCGGCGAGACCACCACGATGGCGCGGGGCTTGTCGAGGACCTGGCCCAGTGCACACAGTTGGGCACCGGCCAGGCCCGGCTCGATGGCAAACGTCGGCGCGCCATGCGAGATAAACAAAGAAGGCATCGTGGTCATGTGCAGCTCCTGGTGAGGGCGTGAATCGGGTGTCAGCCGTGTGTTATTCGCTTTTGGCGCTCAGTGCGCGATCCAGCGATGCACGGCCGCCACCTGAGAACACCAGCGACGCGCTGACGGCGAACAGCGCCAGGGCGTACTCGTAGCCACCCTTGTCCATGAAGAAGCCCTTGCTGACATGAACCGAAAAAATCGCCACCAGCATGGCAAAGGCAAGTGAGGCCGCCGCAGGGCGCACCAGCAGGCCGAGGATGAGTGCCAGGCCGCCAAAGAATTCGGCTGCGCCGGCCAGCAGCGCCATCAGATAGCCCGGGGTCAGACCGATGGAGCCAAAGAACTGGCCGGTGCCCTCGAGGCCATAGCCGCCAAACCAGCCGAACAGTTTTTGCGCGCCGTGGGCGGCAAAGATGACGCCGCCGCCAAGCCGAAGGGCCAGGGGCGCCCAGCTGTCATCGGTTGCGAGCGTGCGTTGCACGAAGGAAGTGGATCCGGTGTTGAAGGTGTTGAGGGTGATGGTGGTCATGATGTGGTTTCCTTTTGAATTGGTTTCTGTTCAGCAGTGGGGCAGCTCTCAGCTCTTGCGGATCCAGGTCGGGGCGATGGCAGTGCCCAGGCCCGCGCCGTAGCCGAAATAAATGTTCAGTCCAGCCAGGGGCTCCAGATAGCGGGCGTTCTTGAGACCGCCAGCGTCCTGGGTCTCAAAGCCCATGCTCTCGGCCAAAGTGCGCGCCGTCTGTTTGGCCGGCTCGCTGTCGCTGGCCAGGAACACCGTGACCTTCTGGCCTGCGCCGAAGTCAGCGCCCTCAGCCAGCACCTGGGCGAACACCGTGTTGAAGGCTTTGACGACTTCAGCGCCGGGCACGGCGCGCGCAATCTCTTCGCCGGCGGAGGTGCTGTGGCCCAGGGTCAAGCCCATGTAGTCGGGCGTGAGCGGGTTCGTGATGTCGATCACGGTCTTGCCGGCCAGGTCGCCCACACTGCGCAGGGCCGCAGCGGCCTGCTCATAGGGCGTGGCCACAACGACGGCGGCCACGTTATTTGCGGCTACTTCCAGTGCCACGGCGTTGGCGCCATGCTGCTGGGCCAGGGCCTGCGCCTTGGCGAAGTCGCGGGCAGCGACGCTGACCTGGTGGCCTGCGGCGGTGAGTTGCTTGACGAAGCCGGCGCCCATGTTGCCGGTACCGATGACGAGAACTTTCATGGTGATTTCCTTGAAGGGGTTGGGCCTGCACTGCAGGCATGGACGCAACTTTATTAGATGATTAATAGAAGATAAACTGCCAACATTGGCACTTACCGTTCGGATAATCGAAACAATGGACAAATACCAGGAAATGCGCGTCTTCACCGCCGTGGTGGACGCCGCCAGCTTCGTGGGCGCGGGCGATGCCTTGAACATGTCCAAGGCCGCGGTATCCCGGCATGTCTCGGACCTGGAGCAGCGGCTGGGCGTGCGGCTGATGCAACGCACGACCCGAAAGCTCTCGCTGACCTCTGAAGGCGAGTTGTTCTTGGCCCGCAGCCGTGAGATCCTGGCCAGCATCGAAGCCTCGGAGGCCGAACTGTCCACCCGCAGCGTAACGGCCAGCGGACTGCTAAAGATCAGCGTGCCGGTGAGCTTTGGCATTCGTCACCTGGCGCCGCTGTGGAGCGAATTCCTCGCAAACCACCCTCAGGTGACGCTGGACGTGCAATTGGCCGACCGCGTCATTGACCTCATGGACGAAGGGTTCGACCTCGCCGTGCGGATCGCCCGCCTCCCCGACTCCTCCCTCATCTCGCGCCAGCTTGCGTCCACGCGGCTGGTGCTGTGCGCAGCCCCGAGCTACCTCAAGCGCCGAGGCACGCCCGCGCATCCGTCGGAGTTGGCGCAACACGATGTGATGGGCTACAGCCTCATGGCGATGGGTGACCAGTGGCAGTTCACCGGGCCGGACGGGCCGGTGAGCGCGAAGGTGCGTCCGCGCATGTGGACCAACAATGGCGACAGTTGCGTGGCGGCATCCCTGGCCGGAGCAGGCATCCAATTGCAGCCGACCTTTCTGATCGACCAAGAGTTGGCCAGCGGGCAGCTCGTGGAAATCATGCCGCAGTTCCGTTCGGTCGAGCTGGGCATCTACGCCGTCTATCCCAGCAGGAAATTCGTTCTGCCCAAGATGAGGGCACTGGTGGAGTTCCTCTCCGCCGAGCTTGTCCACGCGCCCTGGATGACCGAAGCAGGCTGAATGCCTGCGCCGCCTTGCGCTGCCCTTGCCACCGAAAGCTCACATGACTAACGCACCCAGTGAGGGACGCACAGAGCCATCGGGCTTACCACGCTGAGAAAAAGCGCTGGGAACGAAGGTATGAACCTGTATGGAAACAATACGCACGGGCAACGTGAAGCAACTTCATGGCCACTGACCACAAGCACTCGCCCCAGGTTGGAAGCACGCGTGACGTGCTGGATGTACTAGCCAGCAGCATTGCCAAAACGGCTGCCCGCGAATTCCCGCTGGAACCCCGACACCGGGGCACAGATGTCTCGACCGAACCCCGCCGAGAACTCCTGACCGAAAAAATGCTTGCCGATCGCTGGGTGTGCTCAGTCGCACGCCTACAGCGCTGGCGCACCGTCGGCGAGGGGCCGCCGTACTTGAAGATCGTGGGGAAGGTCCTGTACCGGCTCAAAGACATTGATGCCTACGAGGAAGCCAGCCTTGTCCGGAAGGTGTTCTAGGCACCCAGGAAGCCCCGAACGGATTGGAAATTGTTCGAACGATTTGGAATCAGTTCGAAATGATCTTGGAGGAGAGGGAGGGATTCGAACCCTCGGAACCTTGCGGTTCGCCTGATTTCGAGTCAGGTACATTCGACCACTCTGCCACCTCTCCTGAATTCTGGTGTCGCTTGGTGCGAAGCCCTATATTCTACCTCAAGCCTGCAGCTTTTCCAGCCCGCCCATATAGGGCCGCAACACTTCAGGGATGGTCACTGAGCCATCTTCATTCTGGTAGTTCTCGAGCACGGCCACCAGGGTGCGGCCTACGGCCAGGCCGGAACCATTGAGCGTGTGCACCAAATCGTTCTTGCCCGCAGCGTTCTTGAAGCGGGCCTGCAAGCGCCGGGCCTGGAAAGCCTCGCAGTTGGATACGGAGCTGATTTCGCGGTAGGTGTTCTGGGCGGGCAACCACACTTCCAGGTCATAGGTCTTGCTGGCGCCAAAGCCCATGTCGCCGGTGCACAGCAGCATCACACGGTAAGGCAGTCCTAACTTCTGCAACACGGCTTCAGCGTGACCCGTCATCTCTTCCAGCGCCGCATCGCTTTGCTCGGGGTGAACAATCTGCACCATTTCGACTTTATCGAACTGGTGCTGACGGATCATGCCCCGCGTGTCACGCCCGGCGCTGCCCGCCTCAGAGCGGAAACACGGCGAGTGAGCGGTCAGCTTGATGGGCAGGTCGGCCTCGGGCACGATCTCGTCGCGCACAAAATTGGTCAGCGGTACTTCACTGGTCGGGATGAGGTAGAGCGCGGCATTATCTGGCGCGGCTTCGCCCTCTTGCCCGCCCTTTTTGGCGGCAAACAGATCTCCCTCAAACTTGGGCAACTGGCCGGTGCCGCGCAAGGTGTCGGCATTAACGATGTAGGGCACATAGCACTCGGTGTAGCCGTGCTCCAGCGTCTGCACGTCAAGCATGAACTGCGCCAGCGCGCGGTGCAGGCGGGCGATGGGGCCCTTCATCACGGTGAAGCGCGAACCCGCCAGCTTGACGCCGGTTTCAAAGTCCAGGCCCAAGGGCGTGCCAATGTCCACATGGTCACGGGCGGCGAAGTCCATGGCACGGGGCTTGCCCCATTCGCGCACCTTGACGTTGCCGTCTTCCCCCGCGCCCACGGGCACACTGGCGTGCGGCAGGTTGGGCACAGCCAGCAGCAGGGCTTGAATTTCCGGCTGCAACTGATCAAGGCGTGCAGCAGAACGCTCCAGTTCGTCCTTGAGCGCGGCCACCTGGGCCATCACGCCATCGGCCGATTCACCCTTTGCTTTGAGTTGGCCAATTTGCTTGGACAGGCTGTTGCGCTGGGCTTGCAGCTCTTCGGTGCGAGTTTGCAAGGTCTTGCGTTCGGCCTCGAGGGCCTGGAAGGCCGCCACATTCAGGAAGGCTTGGGGGAATTTGCGCTTTTCGAGCGCGGCGACCACGGCGGTCAGGTCTTTTCGGAGTGAGGTGATATCGAGCATGGCTGGATTTTAGGGGTGGGCGAAATTAGCCCAGAGTGGCAGGGTCCACATTGGCGCCGCACAGCACCAAGCAAACCACTTCGTCCTTGGAGGGCTGGTAGGCACCCGACTGCAAAGCGGCGAGGCCGAGGGCCGCCGCAGGCTCCACGGCCAGCTTCATCTGCTTCCACAGCCACAGTTGCGCGGCCTTGATGGCGGCGTCGGGCAAAAGCAGTGCAGTGGGCACATGCTGCTGCGTCACTGACCAAGCGATATCACCAATGCGTTTGGCACCCAGCGAATCGGCGGCTACCCCACTCACCGCTACGTCAACAGCTTGGCCCGCTTCGCGTGCGCTATACAGGGTCGGGGCGAGTTCGGGCTCCAGCGCCACCACGTGGGCGCGCTGTTCAAACCAGCTCGCGATGCCGGCAATCAGACCGCCACCGCCCACACTGACCAGCACGCTGTGCGGCAAGCCGCCTTGAGCTTCAATTTCCTGCGCCAAAGTTCCGGCGCCGGTCACCACTTCGGGCTGATCGTAGGCATGGGTCAGCAAAGCGCCGGTTTGCTGCTGACGAGCCAGGCAGGCCTGCAGGGCTTCGGCATAGGCCGCACCGATCACCACCACCTCAGCACCCAGTTCGCGCAGTTTGATGCGCTTGGCCTCGGTCGACACCTCCGGCACAAACACTTCGCACTTCACACCCAATTCGCGCGCGGCAGCAGCCGTGGCAATGCCCGCGTTGCCGCCCGAGGCCACGATGACGCCACTGGCAGGAATAGGGTTGGACAGCAGGCGGTTCAACATGCCTCGCGCCTTAAAGCTACCCCCCACCTGCAAGTGCTCCAGCTTGAGCCAGACCGCGGCACAGTCCACACCCAGCGCTGCACCGGGCAATTTCCACAACGGGGTTTGATGCAAAAAGTGACTGTAGCTCTCGCGAAACCTCAGCGAGGCAGCTTCAATTTCTGAGCGATTCATGGTTTGTGCAATTCAGTCACAGGCGCGCCAGCATCGAGCTTGAGCCCCTTGGGCAGGGGAAACTTCACCGTCTCGATGATCCCATCGAGCTTGCGCACCGACACCGCCCCCATGGCCTTGATGCGCTCGATCACCTGGGCCACCAGCACTTCAGGCGCCGAAGCACCCGCCGTCAGGCCGACACGGGCCTTGCCTTCCAACCACTCGGTTTGCAGCTCTTCAGGCGAATCCACCATG
>ERZ724527.329-NODE-329-length-23925-cov-7.525765_pt1 | contig 23925 bp, 14 predicted proteins | sample MGYA00376060_ERZ724527 | MGnify/ENA primary metagenome ERZ724527 (study PRJEB28724, sample SAMN07190886) | activated sludge metagenome | isolation source: activated sludge of sewage treatment plant in Hong Hong | place: USA: Christiansburg, Virginia | collected...
GCTTAAATCTTAAAACTCAGCCAACTAATCGTATACTTTTTATTTTTAATGATTCCTACAGCATATATGCCCCATGGAACAGCAATATTAAAATAGAAGTCGCTAAAAAAATTATGGGTGAGTTTTTGGATAGCTTAAAGTCTATCCCAAATTTAGAATTAGCACTGCGTTGTTATGGACATCAAACCTTTATTAAACCAACCAGAGATTGCAAAGACACTAAATTGGAAGTTCCATTTAATGTAGCATCAAAATCAGCACCATTAATCAAGCAACGCATTCAAAAATTAGAGCCATTAGGAACAACTCCTATTGCTTATTCGTTAGGCGAAAGCGCGGCTGATTTTACGCCATGTAGTAATTGCCGAAATATTATTATTTTAATTACCGATGGTATTGAAGAATGTGATGGTGTTCCTTGCGAAGTCTCTGCTGCTTTGCAAAAAAAAGGGATCTTCTTACGTCCTTTTGTTATTGGTGTTGGACTCGACGTAAAGTTTGCAGATGTATTTGGTTGCATGGGTAAATTTTATGATGTAAGCAACGAAGCAAATTTTAAAGATGTTTTAAATTTAGTATTAACAGAAGCGATTTCTCAAACAACGGTTCAGGTTGATTTATTAGACATCTTAAAAAAACCAACGGAAACAGATGTGAACATGACGTTTTACGACTCAAACACAAAACAAATAAAATACAATTATTTACATACCTTGAATCATAGAGGAAATCCGGACACATTAGTATTGAGTCCTAATATAACATACGATTTAATGGTGCACACTATTCCTCCAATTGAAAAGAAAAACATCACCATTCAGCAAGGTAAACATAATGTCATCCCTGTTGATGCACCTCAAGGTTATTTAAAGTTAGAATTAGAAGGCGCTTTAAGCAAATACTTTCCAACGACTGTGATTAGAAAAAAAGGCGAAATGAACACCCTAAATATTCAGGATTTTGGTAAAACTGACAAGTACATTGTAGGTAAATATGATTTAGAGATATTAACGCTTCCTCGCATTAAATTAAATGATGTGGAAATTCAACAAAGTACTACCAATACCATTAAAGTACCAACTTCGGGTAATGCTTATATTACAAAAGGAGGCACAGGTTATGGAAGTATTTTTGTGGACGATGGAAAAAAAGTTACGTGGGTTTGCAATTTAAATACGAGTTTACAAAACGAAATTATTTATCTTCAACCTGGAAATTATAAATTAGAATTTAGATACGAAAACGCTAAACAAACCACTAATACCATTGAAAGAAAATTTACAATAAGCTCAGCCGTTACGACTAACATAAAAATTAATTAAATTTACATTCTACTACACTATGAAAAAATATACATACACAGAAAAAAAAGACACACGCTCTGGATTTGGAGCAGGATTACAGCACCTAGGACAAACTAATCCAAACGTAGTAGCCTTATGTGCCGATTTAATTGGCTCGTTAAAAATGGATGCTTTTAAAGCGGAAAACCCTGAACGTTTTTTTCAAGTAGGAATTGCTGAAGCTAACATGATTGGTATTGCAGCTGGTTTAACTATTGGCGGTAAAATTCCTTTTACGGGGACTTTTGCAAACTTTAGTACTGGTCGCGTGTACGATCAAATTCGTCAAAGTGTGGCATACTCTGGAAAGAATGTAAAAATCTGTGCGTCCCATGCAGGTTTAACTTTAGGAGAAGACGGTGCTACGCACCAAATTTTAGAGGACATTGGTTTAATGAAAATGTTGCCACACATGTGCGTGATTAATCCTTGTGACTATAATCAAACCAAAGCCGCTACGATTGCTATTGCTGATTATGAAGGCCCTGTATATTTACGTTTTGGACGCCCAACAGTTCCAAACTTCACACCTGCTGATCAAAAATTTGAAATTGGCAAAGCAGTCATGTTAAATGAAGGAACAGATGTAACCATTATTGCCACAGGGCATTTAGTTTGGAAAGCAATTGAAGCTGGAGAGAAATTAGCTGAGCAAGGTATTTCAGCAGAGATTATTAATATTCATACCATTAAACCTTTAGATAACGAAGCGATTTTGAAATCTATTGCAAAAACTAAATGTGTAGTTACTGCCGAAGAGCATCAAATGAATGGTGGTTTAGGTGATAGCGTAGCGCAATTATTATCTCGTAACACGCCTACTCCACAAGAATTTGTTGCGGTTGACGATAGCTTTGGAGAAAGCGGAACGCCTGATGAATTAATGACAAAATATAAATTAGATACCATTGACATTATTAATGCAGTGAATAAAGTAATTAAAAGAAAATAAGTTTATTTCAATTTATTAAAAAAGCCTTCAAGAAATCTTGAAGGCTTTTTTTGTGAACGATATGTCTTAAATTATTTTTGAACAGTAAATTTATTCACCACTTCTTTTTCTCCAATAATTACTTTTAAGAAGTAAATTCCTTCTGCTAAATTAGAACAATCTAAAGATACTTTTGAGTCAGTAAATGTAGAATTAACATAAACTAATTTTCCTGTAACATCAGACACGCTGATAGTATTAGATTTAGGTTTTTCAGAAAACATATAATCAATAGTTAAATTATTTTTAACGGGATTAGGGTAAAAAGAAACTCCGCCATCACCATTATTGGTTACAGAGCAAATTTCAGAGTAAGAAAACTTACCGCTAAAATCCACCTGCTTTAATCTATAATAAGAAATTCCTTTATAAGGATTCTGATCATTAAATGCGTATTCCAATCTAGTAACACTATTTCCTGCACCTTTTTGTTTTCCAATGACTTCAAAATTTAACCCATCAGATGAACGTTCAATGGCGAAATAATCATTATTAGATTCAGATGCTGTTATCCAAGATAATCCGTTGGTGTTTCTGTTAATGTTGTTACAGTTAAAACTTACTAATTCTATTGGTAATGGATTAGCAGCAGTTCTTGAAGCTAATGTGAATGGACTAAACAAAGTTACTGGCGCTGAAGTTACTATAGTTCCCGATGTTGTATTTCCAGTCGTACCACCATTTCCTTCATCCTTCCATCTTGCTTGCCCTGCATCCCATCTCGCAACTAGAAGTTCCGATAAGTTAGTTACGCCACAACTAGTAGTATTCCATGATAAAGTAACATTGACATTTGAACTTCCTCCTGTTCTGTCTAAAATCCAATACTCACATCTTCCTATATGATCAATAGAAGCATCCTTTGATGTATGTGTAAATGAAGGACTTGCATCCGCTAAAATATATCTTGCCGTAAAATGATCTGTAGCAACTGATGGCGCAGAAATTGAAATTGGTCTGTAAAAATTACTAGCTCCCAAAGGAAAATCAAAAGCCTGCGTTCCAACCTTAATCACTTGTCCGTTTACATAACTCGTATTATTTGCACCAGAGGTAGATGAACCATTTAAAAATCTTAATGTTCCACTTTGATTAACGATACCGTTAGTAAAAACTCCTGAACCAGCAATTTGAACAACCTTACTTGCTGGGATAGTTACTGTTCCTGTTTTATTAATAACTAAACCTCCCAATGTTTCCGTTGCAGTTCCTGCTAAAGATGTGGACGTTGTTCCCAATAAATTTACTGTACTAGTTGAACCTGCAATCACCACGCCATTATTAATCCAATTACCATGAACATCTAAACTATTTCCAGCATTTATTGTTAGTGTAGCTGCTGGTATAGCAGCTGTAACAGCTGTTGAAGCTGTAGCTGCTGATACTGTTAATGAACGGCAAGCAGCGCCAGAGGCATTAATTACAGGATAATTAGGTAATTTAGAGTTAGGAATAAAAACATCAGTAGTAAGGTTAGGAACACCAGAACCGCACCAGTTAGATGCAGTAAACCAATCATTATTAGTTGCTCCAATCCAAGTAGATAATGAAGCTGTTGCAGGTGCAGCAGTAAATGTTGCGCGTAGGCCTGAGCCGCCGCCCCCTTGATTCAATCTGAATTCAACTTGTGAATTTACATTTAAAGCTCCTATCCATAAATTAGCTGCGGCAGCTGAAGTTCCTCTAGAAGCTACTTGCGTACCATCAATAAATAAGGCAACTCCATCATCATTACTATTACATGTAATTGTGTATACACCACATGTAAATCCTGTTCGTTTAAAACTTAAAGAAATATTTGTAGCTCCCATTGTACAACCTTGATAGGCAGTTCCTGAAGCATTAGCAGTAGCTGTTGAAGGCGCTGCTCCACTTGCCCACTGAGTAGCAGTATTAAAATCATACCCCGAAGCACCAGTTCCTGTGTGGGTATAGTATCCGAAATAATTACTAAATGTTGTATTATTATGACAATACACATTCCATGATGTCGTTGGAAAAACAGTTGGAGTTACTAAAGGAATTACTGTGATAGTTGTTGTTGCTATAACATCTGCACAGTTATTATTTCCTGTAACCGTATAAATTGTGGTAACACTAGGTGTAGCAATTACAGATGTTCCAGTTGTTGTATTCAACCCCGCTGAAGGTGACCATGAATATGTATTTGCTCCTCCTGCAGTTAATGTGCGTGACTGTGAAGCACAGGCAATTGTTGCTGTTGTAGGCGATACAGTTGTTGTTGGTATAGGATTTACAGTTACAGAAACACTAGCAGCAGCACTACAAGTAGTTACTGGATCAGTTACGGTACATGTATAATTTGTACCAACCGTTGGTGAAGCTGGCACTAAAGTTCCAGTTGTAGTTACTGTTAAGGAAGCAACCGGAGTCCAATTATAATTAGCCCCTGCTATAAAAGGCGATGCCGTTAATGAAGCGGAACTTCCGGCACAAATGGTTACTGGAGCATTTAAAACTGGATATGGAATTAACACGAAATTTGCCGCAATATAACTTCCTCCATTACCTTCTTGCTGCCTAATTTCAACAGTACTTGATGCTCCTAAAAATCCAGTCCATACATTAGTATGCGCATCGCAACATCCAATATGTTGAAACACTTGAACTCCATCAACTAACACCGTTACATCATCATCATGTGAAGGAATGTCCAATTGATAATAGCCACAAGTAAAATTTGTACGTTTATGAATAGTTGAATGTTGATCTATGGGAATATTACATCCTTGATAGGCTAGGCCTGAAGCCGCATTAGCTGCAGAAGGGGTATTTGCCCACCTTGTTGTTGAGTTAAATGATAAATTATTTTCTGTATAGTATCCATAATAGGACACAAATGCCCGTCCATCGTAACAGTATACATTCCAAACGTTATTTCCAAAAACAGTGGGAGTTGGCGCCGTAGGTATTACTTGAACATTTACGGTAGAAGATGAAACTGTAACAGAACAATTATTACTACCACTCACTGTATAAATAGTTGTAACAGTTGGACTGGCGATAACCACATTCCCATTAGTCGTATTTAAACCAGCAGCTGGGGCCCAAGTATAAGTATTAGCGCCAGTAACGGTCAAGGTTGATGTAGAAATAGGAGAACAGATTAAAGTGGAGGAAATAGATGAAACCGTTGTTGTTGGTAATGGATTTACTGTAATTTGCACCGTATTTGTGGCGGCACATCCAGAAACAGCATCCGTTGCAGAAACAGTGAAAATCGTAGTTACTGTTGGTGAAACTGTTGTTGCGGTGCCTGTTGTTGGGCTCGCAAATGCAGCAGGAGTCCAATCAAAAGTTAAGGGTACTGTAGTAGCATTTGTTGCCGTTAAACTTGCGGATGTTCCCGCGCATATTGTAGCAGGATTAAACACATTTATGACAGTAAGTGTCGTTATATTTACGGCTGCAAAACCAGGTCCTCCACCCGTATTACTATACCTCACTTCTACTGTATTGGTAGGACTGATAAACCCCCTGTAAGCTTGCTGCACACCGCCTCCAATATAGGGATTGTAATACACCTGAGCGCCATCTATAAATATTCTACCCTCATCATCATGAGCAAAAGTAATATTATAATATCCGCATGGAATATTTGTGCGTTTAAAAGCAATAGAATAATTGTTGGTATTTGTAAATGTACAACCAGCATAGGCGTTCCCTGAAGCCGTGTTAGCCGAAGCAGGGTACGACGTACTCGTATACCTTGTACGTGTATCAAAACTCAGGTTATTTTCCGTAAAAAAACCTTGGTAATTTACAGTATAATTATTTGCTGCATTAAAACAATAAGCATTCCATGTTCCATTTCCCGCAACAGATGGCGTTCCAGAAGGAACATTGATAGTCAGGTTTGTACCATTATCAGGACTAGTAACAACTGGATTTGAACTAACAATTCTGACTCTATATCCAGTTCCAAATGGCACGGCGGGTATAGTACATGATATAGCAGCAGCAGTTGTAGCCGTTCGAATACCTATGGTTGTTGGTGCAGCAAAAGAACCTGCTGCATCTGATAACTGAACTGTATACACATTATTAAAACCCGTATTAGAGAAATTACAATTTTGAGTAAAGGTTGTATTAAAAACTTCTCCTTGGCAATACACTAAACTCGTAACTGTCGGAGTATTGATGGTTAATCCGTTTATTCTTAAATCAACCCCATTAGATTGGCTTGTAAAAGTTGGATTTGACGCTAATACCCTAACTCTATAGGACGCTCCTGTAGGCATCGTAAAAGGAATAACAAAAGTACTGCCTCCGCCGTTAACAGCTGTTCTTGTTCCCAGAGTAGTGGGAGAGGCAAAGCTACCTGCGGCGTCTGAAAGCTGAGTTGTAAAGATATTTCCAGCACCAAAATTTGATGTTACATTGTAATTAACCGTAATATTTGTACCTGCGCAAAATGTTGCAGATGCAACCGGTGCAGTAACAGTCACTGTTTGAGAAATAATTGAGTACGATGAAAACAATGTTAAGACTAAAGCGATGAACTTTAATTTAAATACTATTAATCGGTTTAGGGTAAATATTTTATTCATTAGCAAAAATTATTATTTGGGCTAAGATAAAGAAAATACAATAAAGTATATGTTAAATCTTACATAAGTAACCTACTCATAAATCAGATGAAATTATTCGTGATGGTACTTCTCATTCTTTAAAATAGAAAATCCACGGTATAATTGCTCGCAAAAAAACAGACGAATCATTTGATGAGAAAATGTCATATTTGATAAGGAAAGTACGTAAGAACTCTTGTCTAAAATGGATTTATCAATTCCAAAAGGACCACCAATTAAAAAAACCACCCTTTTGCAACCCGAAACCATGCGTTTATTTAAAAAATCGGCGAACTGAACAGAGGTAAATTGCTTACCATGTTCATCCATACAAACCAAAAAATCAGATGGTTCCAGTAGTTTTTGAATTTCAAGCGCTTCGGCCCTTTTCTGCTCTTCAAATGGCTTTTGTCGAACAATTTTTGGCATTGATATCGTTTCGGTGCTAAATGACACATAATTTCTTAGTCTTTCCGTATATACTTTCACTCCTTCCACGAGGTATGAATCAGTTGTCTTTTCTATCTGAATCAATAAAATTTTCATTATCTAAGCTAGTTTAGGCACAATAATTGCTACTTTGATGGCGTAAATCTACAATATTAATGAAAGCCCTAGTTATATTATTTATTAGTTTATTCAGTTTTTCTTTTACTTCAAGAGATATTACAGACGATGTTGCTAATGCTTTAAAACAAGGTAACGCCTCTGAATTAGTGAAGCACTTCGCTGAAAAAGTATCTATAAAAGTTCTTAATCAAGAAGATTTATTAAGTAAGTCCCAAGCTCAAGCCCTCATCGAAGATTTTTTTAGTAAACATAAAGTAAAATCATACCAAACTTCTCATACCAGTATTGTGAATGGCGACCAGCAATTTATTACAGGTGCTTTAGATACTAATACAGGTAAATTTAGAATTTCCATATTAGTGAGAGGAAGTGTAATTTCGCAGTTCAGAATAGAGAACGATAATGGCTAATTACATTTTACAACACAAAAAACATTTCAATTTTAAAACCTTTGTTCAAAACACCTTACAGGAAGATGTAGGCGATGGCGACCATTCGGCTTTAGCAACTATCCCTGCTAACAAAAAAGGAAAATGTCATTTATTAGTCAAAGAAAATGGCATTTTGGCTGGTGTAGAAGCAGCAAAAGAAATTTTTAAAATTATTGACCCTAAATTTAAAGTGACCGTTTTTATTAAAGACGGCACTGTCGTAAAGGTTGGTGATATTGCTTTTATCGTAGAAGGTAGCTCTCAAAAATTATTAACTGCCGAACGCCTTGTTTTAAATGTGATGCAACGCATGAGTGGAATTGCCACAAAAACCAATTATTTGCAAACCCTTTGTAAAGGCACTAAAACTAAAGTTATTGATACTCGCAAAACAACCCCAGGATTTCGCTTTTTTGAAAAATGGGCCGTTGTTATTGGTGGTGGCTCCAACCATCGCTTTGGTTTATATGATATGATCATGTTAAAAGACAATCATATAGATTTTTCGGGAGGTATTATCGAAGCATTAGACGCTACACATTCATATTTAAAGAAAACAAAAAAGAAATTACCAATTGAAGTAGAAACTCGCACTTTAAATGATGTGAAGTTGATTTTAAATAAGGGCGGATTTCAGCGTATTATGCTAGACAATTATAGCATTGCAGATACTAAAAAAGCGGTTGCATTAATTGGTAATAAATTTGAGATTGAAAGTTCGGGAGGTATTACCGAAAAAACTATTGCAAGCTATGCTAAATGTGGTGTAGATTTTATCTCTGTTGGCGCTTTAACTCACCATGTAAAAAGCATGGATTTGAGTTTGAAAGCGATTAAGTGATTTATTTACAACCACAGCCACCATCCCCACATTTTTTTTTGTTGTAGGATTTGTATGCTCTATATCCTATATAGAATATAGCTCCAATAACTAATATGACAACAATCGCTTCTTGCATTATTTTTGCTCACCTATTTTTTCAGGATTTATAACTGGCACATTATGAGTGAGTGTTTGATTTAAAACGGTGATCTTTACATCGTAAGGTCCGGTTGGCAAAGCGCTTAAATCCATTACATAGTATTCTGCATTTTCTATTGCAAAGCCCGCTACTTTTGTATTAAATCGATCCATTACATCTACTTGTATTTTACCAAATTTTTTACCTGCAATAGATATACTGTACTTATTATAAAACACTGGTAAAAGAGTGATTGTACCTTCTTCTTCTTTTAAAACTTTATCATAAATAAAATTAACCTTTCTTTTTGGTGATGTTTGATATAAATCATTATTAGTAATAGTACTTGGTGTATACTGAAATAGCTTATAGTTATCCTTGATATTATATATCGTATCATCCTGACTCCAAACTCGCACATAATCTAACAATACCGCATTTGGAAATTTAGTTTTTTCATCAGGGCCTGGATTAAACGCTTCATTATCTTTTGCAACAGCACTATTGATAATTAAATTTTGCGAGGTCTTAAATTCTCCTTCAAAATAACCAATAGGTTCGCCGTTTAAAAAAAACTTCACATAATTGGGTTGCCACTCTCCCGAAATAATATTCCAACCATCTGCTAAACTTTCATTGGTTTTAATCCAAGCTCCCCAATTCTTTTTTAAGTTTAAAAAACCACCTTTAAAATCTTCGCAGCCTTTAGGACAATGAACGTCTAAATGAATTTGATTATCTCTTTCGCCTTTTCCCTCATAAAAATCTATTTCTTCATTCGGACTTCCTCCATATAACCAAAATGCTGGCCACACACCCTTTTCAGTATTCGCTTTAAAACGCATTTCAAAATAGCCATACTTAAATTGACGCAAAGAACAAAACGCACCTCCCGAATAATTGTAAGTATAATCCCCTTTTTCATTAGGGAATTTATTTTTCTTTTTTAAAAATTCCACGTCTAAATTTTCACCAATAATAGGCTCTGGCTGCGCAGGTTTTTTAGTGCTGATTGATACAACTCCGTTAGCAAACTCTACATTCTCTTGTTTATATAATAAATCTAAATTGTAAACATAATTCCCCCAAGGGAAACCATATTTCCATAAATCCGTATTTAATACATCCTCATTAAATTCATCGCTAACTTGTAAAAACCATTTTTTTGAAGTGGTATTTTTTACTTGCCACATCACTTGTGAGTAAATTACTTCGCTAACAAATATTGTTAGTATTACAAAAAGAGTATTCTTAATTTTATTTGAGTTCATAGATTGTATAATAAGCGTTACTATAACAAATAGGATAATCTAACTTAATTTCGTCACCAAAAGACTTTTTCAAAATTACAATAAATTTCAATCCTTTTCTTTTAAGTTTACTTAAATAAACAGGGTTTTTAATACTGTCATTAAATGTAACCCATCCCTTTCGATGAGCATAATACATGGGTGTTGGTTTATTACCACTGTTTATTAAAATCAAATCTTTTTTATTACCACATTTATCTAAATCTTTTTCCAAGAAAAATATTCGATAATCATCGTCTTTTATAAAAAAATCATCGTTATAATTAAGTGTTCCTTCTAACGAAATAGCAATTAAGAATACATATTTCAACTGATTATATTTACTATTTTGAAACTTAATTTTTAATATTCCATAAGCGCTTACTAATGCCATCAATGGTGCGAAAGGAATGATGTAATAATTATGATGATGAAATGCGAAGCCTGCTTTAAACATCACAATTAAAAAACCAAAAAAAACTACTATGAAAACATAAAAAACTTGATCTGATTTTAATTTATAAGCTTTGTATAATCCTATAATAAAAAATATAAATCCAATATATTTTAATGCACTATCAAAGAACTTAGCAATGGTATCAAATAAATTATTTTTAAACTCAACATAGCCATTATAAATGGTACTTCCCATGTAAAAATGCTGAAACGAAAACACCGAGTTTAATCGCGGAACCCAATAAAAATACCAAATACCAACTATCGATATAATTATTGCAGAAGCAGCACAAAAGATTATTTTTCTATCGAATGCATAATTTTTATCCAACAAAAAGAAAGAAAAAATAATAAGAATATAACCAGATGGCAATTTTGATAAAACACCCAAAGCACAAAAAACAAAATAAAGCATCAAGTTTTTAAAGCGTCCGTTATCAAAATAATTTGAACCATAATACATACACATAATCATGAAAGAAAAACTAAAGGTATCTGGCATAATTTTTCTTGAAAAAGGAAACCAAATAGAACACAATAAAATAATGGCTGAAAAAAAGGCTAACTCACCATTAAAATGTTTCCTAATGAGTTTGTAAAAAAAATAAATTCCAAAACTTGATACAATTAAATTTATTAATCGTCCATACCAATGCTCATAACCAAAAAGCAACGACATTAAATAAATTAAATAATTAAATACAGGAAATTCCATCCCTGTAACACCCGCTTTATCGCCATCAATATCTAAGCGAGGGTAAAAAATATTGTTATTTACCTCCTCAAAATTTCGAGCAACCATCGTTACCGTTGTTTGTCGCCAATTATGCGAAACTTCTAAAGGAGGATTGGTAATATGGAAAAGCCTCAGAATAAAAAATGCAATTATCCAAAATTTAATATTTAGGAACGTGTTTTTGTTTATTATTTGACTTAAATAGTTCATTAATTATGGTCAAAAGTAACCTAAAATTGGTATTTTCGCTACAAATTTACAAGTTATGATTACTGCAGAATCTCCAATTAAGTTCGATAGACGTAAACAAAAAGACGATACGTTATTACAACTCTATAAAAATATTTTAACCCCCCGTTTGATTGAAGAAAAAATGTTAATCCTTCTTCGTCAAGGGCGTATTGCCAAATGGTTCAGCGGCATCGGTCAAGAAGCTATTTCAGTTGGCGTAGCAACCGCATTAAAGAGAGACGAGTTTATTTTACCTATGCACCGTAACTTAGGGGTATTTACTACCCGTGGTATTCCAATGAATCGTTTGTTTTGCCAATTTCAAGGTAAACCAAGTGGTTTTACTCAAGGACGTGATAGAAGTTTTCACTTTGGAACACAAGAATATAATATTGTAGGGATGATTTCTCACTTAGGCCCGCAAATGGGTGTGGCTGATGGAATTGCATTAGGAAATAAATTACGTGAAGAGAAAAAAGTAACGGTTGTATTTAGTGGTGATGGTGGAGCTAGTGAAGGAGATTTTCACGAAAGTATTAATACTGCTGCTGTTTGGGATTTACCAGTAATTTTTGTTGTTGAAAATAATGGTTATGGTTTATCAACTCCAAGCAATGAGCAATTCCGTTGTAAATCTTTTGCTGACAAAGCTATTGGTTATGGCATAGAAGGTGTAACCGTTGATGGAAATAACGTATTAAAAGTTTACGAAACCGTTAAGAATTTAGCAGAATCGATGAGAGAAAATCCTCGTCCTATTTTATTAGAATGTGTGACTTTCCGTATGCGTGGGCATGAAGAAGCATCAGGCACTAAATATGTTCCAAAAGAATTATTTGATGTGTGGGGAAGAAAAGATCCTGTAAATACCTTTGAGAAGTTTTTAATTGATGAGGGTGTTTTAACGGATGACATTATTGAGAAATTACGTTCTGAAATTAAAAAAGATATTGATGATGGTTTAGAATTAGCTTATGCAGAAACTTTGCCTCCTCCAAATACAGAAAAAGAAATTACTGAATTATTTATGCCTTGTAAGATTGAAGATACGTCTACTCAATCAGGCCCTAAAACTAATAAGCGTTTAATTGATGCGATTAGTGATGGTATGCGTTTAGCGATGCGCAAGCACGATAACTTAGTGTTGATGGGACAAGATATTGCTGATTACGGCGGGGTATTTAAAATCACCGATGGCTTTGTAGAAGAATTTGGAAAGGGAAGAGTTCGTAATACACCTTTATGCGAATCTGCTATTTTAGGAACTGGTTTTGGTTTATCGATTAATAAACATAAAGCGATGGTTGAAATGCAATTTGCTGATTTCGTTTCAGAAGGAATGACTCAAATCATTAACAACTTAGCTAAATCGCATTATCGTTGGGGACAAAATGCAGACGTAGTGGTTCGTATGCCGACAGGCGCTGGTGTAGCAGCTGGCCCATTTCATAGTCAAAGTAACGAAGCTTGGTTCTTTAAAACACCAGGTTTAAAAATTGCTTATCCTGCTTTTCCAAGTGATGCTAAAGGTTTACTATTAGCCTCTTTTGAAGATCCAAATCCCGTGATGTTTTTTGAGCACAAAGCATTGTACAGAAGTATTGATGAAGATATTTTAGATGGCTACTATACAATTCCTTTTGGAAAAGCGCGTTTAGTAAAAGAAGGTGCTGATGTTACTATTGTTACTTATGGCTTAGGTGTGCATTGGGCATTAGAGCTATTAAATGCTCATCCAGAAATTTCTGCTGATTTAATTGACTTAAGAACATTAGCTCCTTTAGATACACAATCTATTTATGATTCTGTAAAGAAAACAGGGAAAGCATTTGTGCTGCATGAAGATACTTTGACAGGTGGTATTGGCGGCGAATTAAGCGCCTTAATTACAGAACATTGTTTTGAATATTTAGATGCTCCAGTAATGCGTGAAGGCAGTTTAGATACACCTGTACCAATGAATGCAGATTTAGAAATCAACTTTTTACCAAAAGATCGTTTTAAAGAGAAGTTAATGAAATTGTTGGCTTACTAATTTTTTGCGTGAGGGATTGAAGCGGAAATCCTTTTGCCTGCCTCTTGCAAAAGATTGCAGCAAAAAGCCCGACCCGCTGTCTTTTTGCGGGGCACGCCCAAATAAAAAACAGATTAACTAAAGCTAAAAATAATGAAAGTATCTGAAGATTTTTTAAGAAGCGCTAATCGCCAGTTTTTATATTATAAGACATTAGGCGAAAAAGCCATAGACCAATTAGAACCTGAACAGCTATTTGTTTCACTAAATGATGATACAAATAGTATAGTGACTATTGTAAAACATTTGCATGGCAATATGCTGTCGCGTTGGACAGACTTCTTGACAACAGATGGAGAAAAAGAATCACGTAACCGTGATGGAGAATTTGATGCTTCGACTGCGCTCAGCAAACAAACTAAAGAACAAATTTTAAGTTTATGGAATGAAGGCTGGGCATGTTTATTTAATACACTCAATAGTTTAAAACCTGAAGACTTATCAAAAATTATATATATACGCAACGAAGGTCATACTGTTTTAGAAGCAATTAATCGTCAATTAGCACATTATCCTTATCATGTTGGGCAAATGGTATTTTATGCCAAAATCCTCAAAAAATCAGAATGGACTAGCTTATCTATCCCGAAAAATAAGTCAAACGATTATAATGCCGATAAGTTTTCGAAAGAGAAATCGAAAAAGCATTTTACAGATGACGAATTGGATAAATTAAAGTAATTTCTGACTAGCTAAGCGCCAATGTTATCGCCATTTTAAAGCAATCTATCTGTTTTTGCCAATTAAAAAGTGCTTGTTTTAAAAATAGTGAAAAAAACTCCAATTCTATTCCAAAAAAATAACATACCTTTACGTACAGTTTATAGAAAACTGTATGTCAATCAACACTAAATATATCTTTGTTACCGGTGGCGTAACATCATCTCTCGGAAAAGGAATTATCGCAGCATCTCTAGCCAAATTACTTCAGGCTCGTGGATTTACTGTTACCATTCAAAAATTAGATCCTTATATTAATATAGATCCAGGAACCTTAAATCCATACGAACATGGCGAATGCTATGTAACGGATGATGGTGCTGAAACCGATTTGGATTTAGGTCACTATGAGCGTTTTTTAAACGTAGCGACTTCCCAAGCTAACAACGTAACTACTGGTCGTATTTATCAATCCGTGATTGATAAAGAACGAAAAGGTGAATTTTTAGGAAAAACGGTACAAGTTATTCCTCACATCACCGACGAAATTAAAAACCGAATTAAAATTTTAGGAAAAACAGGTCAATACCAATTTGTAATCACCGAAATAGGTGGAACCGTTGGTGATATTGAATCGTTACCATACATTGAAGCGGTTCGTCAGTTGAAATGGGAATTAGGTGATGACTGTACGGTGATTCATTTAACGCTTTTACCATATTTAGCAACGTCAGGAGAACTAAAAACAAAGCCAACACAACACTCCGTTAAGTTATTATTAGAGTATGGTGTTCAGCCAGATATTTTAGTTTGCCGTTCAGAACATGCTATTAGTAATGATATTAGAAGAAAAATTGCTTTATTCTGTAACGTTTCTCCTGATGCTGTTATTGAAGCGTTAGATGCTTCAACAATTTATGAAGTTCCATTATTAATGGAAAAAGAAAAGTTGGATGAAATTGTTTTAAAGAAATTAAACATTAGTGAGCCTACAGAAATTAAATTAGATAAATGGAAATTATTTTTAAATAAATTTCATAATCCTACGAAAGAAACCACTATTGGATTAGTTGGTAAATATGTTGAATTAAAAGATTCTTACAAATCCATTGCAGAAGCTATTATTCATGCAGGTGCGGTGAACGATTGTAAAGTAAATGTAGAATGGATACATAGTGAAAGTTTAACCGACGAAAACGTTGCAGAAAAATTAAAAGGCTTAAAAGGAATTTTAGTTGCTCCAGGATTTGGTAATCGTGGTATTGAAGGAAAAATATCTGCTATTAAATATGCACGTGAAAACAATGTGCCATTTTTTGGTATTTGTTTAGGAATGCAATGTGCCGTAATTGAATTTGCACGAAACGTATTGGGATTAAAAGATGCGCATAGTCGCGAAATGAATCCTGCTACTAGTGCACCAGTAATTGATTTATTGGAAGCGCAAAAAAATATTTCGCACATGGGCGGAACTATGCGTTTAGGTTCTTATCCTTGCCGTATTATTGAAGGAACATTGGCTCATAAAATATATGGTAAAACAGATATTAATGAGCGTCACCGTCACCGTTATGAATTTAATAACGAGTACACCAAATTATATAAAGATGCAGGAATGGTATTATCTGGATTAAATCCAACAGCGGAATTAGCTGAGATTGTTGAGATTCCAACGCATCCATTTTATATTGGCGTACAATTTCATCCAGAATATAAAAGTACGGTAGAAAATCCTCATCCTTTATTTGTGAGTTTTATTAAAGCAGCGTTAAACGAAAGCAATTAAATCTATATTTATGAAAGTACAATTAGCAATAGTTACAATTACTATTTTGATGTTTTCATCATGTATGAAAACCAAAACCTGTACTTGCACTTACCCAGATTCAAATGAAGTATATGCTGTAACCTCAAAGCAAACAAATAGTAAGAAAGATTTAAAAACTTTTGAAGACCAATGTAAGAACCAAAAACTATCGGTAACTACAGAAGATGGCTTTGGCAATAGCAATCAAACTATTTACTCAAACGTCTGTAAAATAAATTAAAGGATTAGATCATAAAAAAAGCTTCAACCTAGGTTGAAGCTTTTTTTATTATTTAATTTTTAATATTCCTTGAGTTCTTAATTCAGATAAATAACATCTTTTTCCTTTGTAAATACCTACAATAAAAGCATCTGCTACAATAAGATCTCTAACTTTTTTAACCTTCGCCGTTGCTTCATTATACGTTTTAAATTCTTCTTTCAATGTAAAACGTGCCACATCATTTACAACTTCCTTCTCCACTTCACCTAATTTTCTTGCTTTTCTACGTCTGATATTCTCATTCAAATATTCAGCAGACACTTGAATTTTATAAACTAGGCCATCTATATGTTCGTTACCAGTATGCCACATCGCTGTATCTGTTGAAGCAACATCTGTTTTTACAACATCCTTAGTACTAAAATTAATATCTTTTACATCCAACAAATAAGCCGTCGCATTTTTTGCTTCTATTAATTTAGTTTGAACGGGAAAGTTGTTTAATTTCCAAGTAATCTTATAATCCTCCCCCACTGGCAATGTTATGCGATAAGCCCCCGTTTTATCATTAGATTTTAATGTTCTGAAGACTGTATTACGAGCAGGAACCTCAACGGTTATTTCAGCTTCTACTGGTAAAGTATCTAAGGTCACTCGTCCTTTCAAAACTGCTACAGCAGGCATAATACCAGTAATTCCAGGTTCTACTTTGTAAATATCAAAATCGCCATAACCGTCTACTTTTCCTAAACCATAATAACCGTTATCTCCACTTGGAGATAATACATAATGAATTTCATCTCCAGGTGTATTAATCGGGCAGCCCATATTTTCTGCAGCAGACCATGTTGAATCCGTAACATTCATATATGTTTTAAAAATATCGTAACCACCGATACTATTATGTCCTTGCGAACAAAATAATAATAACCGACCGTCATAATGAATGAATGGCGCATCTTCATCTAAAGCCGTATTGATTTTATCACCTAAATTTTTTGCTTTTCCCCAAGTTCCATCTGGTAACAATTGAGATTTATAAATATCCTTTCCACCAAAACCACCTGGCCTATTACTCGAAAAGTATAAAGTTTTTCCATCTGGCGACAGCGAAGTGTTATTTTCCCAATCTTTACTATTTACATCTCCTACCAGTTTTACAGGTGCACTCCACACCTCTTTATCTAAGGTACTCATATAAATATCGCCATCGTCTTGCTGACTATCTATATTGATAAATAATTTTTGTCCGTCGTTTGATAAAAATAAAACAGCTTCATTGTTAATTGTATTTACCGATTTTATTTCTTCTGGAGTTTGCCAAACGCCATTCACTTTTGAACTTGTGTAAACATCCTCATAGTAAACACCATTTATATTTGGTTGATTAAAGGCGTTTTGCAGACCACCTTTACTCTTTTCTCCTTTGTAGGTAAAAATAATTACATTTTCATCGTCTGTTAAACAAGGCGAAGACTCTGCTGCTGCTGTATTAATAATATTGCCCATATTTTCTATACGAACTGACACCGGCTGAGGAACCAGCAATTTAGCGTTATTACAATAGGTTACAATTTGATCACAATCTTTCAATTGCTCTGGTGTTAATTTTTTGTTTTTAGATTTATAAGTGGCAATACCAGCAATAGCCTCATCAAAATTGTAATTCAAAAAATTAGCCTTTGCTAAAAAATAATCAATTTCAGCAGCTTTCTTATTTTTCTCATATACTTCTTTCAGAAGATCTAAACATATTTCTTGTCTTCCTGGAATTAGCAATCCACATATGGCATAAACATATTTTAGACGAACATCGTTAGGATGAGTCTCGCGTAATTTTGAGTAAATAGGTAAAGCTAACTTATAGTTTTTTTCAAAATAAAGTAATTCAGCTTTTTCCATTTGCTTACGTTCATCATCGGTCCATTTCTTTTCACCAACAGCATCCGTTTTTTTCTGACTTATTACAGTATACTGAAGAGCAAAAAGACATAAAAAAAGTAAAAGTGTTCTCATCTGTTTATTAGTGTTTATTTATTTGCTCGTTACTTGCTTCGCAATTGTGTTTTGTTAAACATGGCTATTTCATAATTGTTTTAAAAATAACCTCACTAATATAAGATTTTATTCAATTTAACTCCCCTTAAAACTGATTAGCACTTGAATACGAGTAATTACTCAATTTAAATGATATTAGCTTAACATTAGGCTAATTTAACGTTTAAAAATCCCTCGTTTTTATTACTAAATTGTACTTTAGAGCAATCCTTTATGCTCAAAATCTTTTACATATTTTCACTTCTAATTTCTGGAAGCGTTCTATTAGGTCAATCCTATAAATTAAATGGTAAATTAATAGATGAAGCTAAACAACCTGCTATTGGGTCTTCTATTTTTCTTTTAAAAACGGATTCTTCTTTTATAAAAGGAACAACAACTGATGTAGATGGGCAATTTAATTTAGAAAACATTAATTCTGATAATTACATTCTTAAAATTCTTTCGCTAGGATATAAGCCCGTTTTTAAATCTATTCAAATCAGGAATCAAGATTTAATTATTCCAACCATTACTCTTAAACAAAACTTAACTAACTTAAAAGAAGTTACCATAGAAGCCCAACAATCCTTAGCAACACAAAATGGCGACACAACAAGTTTTAAAGCCAATGCTTATAAAGTAAATAAAGATGCTACTGCTGAAGATTTGGTGAGTAAAATGCCGGGAGTAACTGTAGTAGATGGAAAGGTGCAGGCCCAAGGCGAAGAAGTAAAACAAGTATTAGTAGATGGCAAACGCTTTTTTGGAGATGATGCTAGTGCGGTTTTGAAAAATTTACCTGCCGAAGTCATTGATAAAGTGCAAGTGTTTGATAAAAAAAGTGATCAATCACAATTTACAGGATTTGATGATGGCAACGCCAGTAAAACCATTAACATTGTTACCAAAGCTCAATTCAAAAATGGTGTGTTTGGAAAAGTATATGGCGGTTATGGATACGAAGATAAATTTAAAGGAGGTGGAACTGTAAACATTTTTAAAGGTGACAGACGCATCACCGTTTTAGCACAATCAAACAACGTTAACGAACAAAATTTTTCGTCGGAAGATTTAGTAGGCGTTTCTAGCAGTAATTCTGGTGGCGGCGGACGAAGAGGCGGCGGACAAGGTGGAATGGGCGGAGGAAACAACCCCAGTGAAAATTTTCAATCAAACACACAAAATGGGATTAACACAACCTCTTTATTTGGATTAAACTATGCCGATAAATGGGGAAAGAAAACGGAAGTAACGGCTAGTTACTTTTTTAACTGGACACAAAACGATTCAAAGTCTTCTTTACTTCAACAATATATTTTAGGCTCAAACAATGGTTTAGTGTATAACGAAACCAATAATACCAATAGCGATAATTTTAATAATCGAGTAAATTTTAAAATAGAAACAAAAATAGATTCCATGAATTCTATTGTTCTTCAACCAAAATTATCTTTTCAATCCAACAAAGGTGCTAAAGAATTATTAGGGTTAAACACCAAAGATATTTTAACCTTAAGTAATACCGAAAACAGTAGCTCAAACAATTTAAGCGGTTATAATATTTCTGTTCCAATTTTATACCGACATGCTTTTGCAAAAAGAGGAAGAACATTTAGCATTAACGCCACACCAACCATAACCAAAAACTCAGGCGAAAATTTTTTATATACCTTAAATACTTATTACAGAGATACCTTGTTTTACGGAGATACGATTGATCAAAAATCAAAAATATTAAAAACAGGAAACAGCATTAATGGTAATGTATCCTATACCGAACCGTTAAATAAAAACAATTTCTTATTAGTTAATTACACAGCTGTTTACACAGATAATTATTCTTCGAAAAGAACTTTTGATAAAAATTATATTGAATACAGTTATCGTGATTTAGATAGCACTCTGACGAACGTCTTTAAAAATCAATACCAATCCCAATCAGGAAGTTTAGGCTATCGTTATCAAAAAGAAAAATTTAACTTCTCCCTAAATGCAGCTTATCAACGGGCGCAACTATCCAAAGAACAAGAAATACCTACCAGCTATAAACTCAGTAAAACATTCGAGTCTATTTTACCATCCGCTCAATTACAATATAAATTTTCTCAGAAAAAGAATTTACGCTTTAATTACCGCACTAGTAATAACGCGCCGAGTATCGATCAATTACAAGATGTAATTAACAACAGCAACTCTTTACAATTAAGCACTGGTAACCCCGATTTGAAACAAGATTTTCAACAAAATATTTTTTTACGATACTCTGGAGTGAATACCAACAAAGCAACTTCCTTTTTTGCATTAATAGGCGGAAACTATTCCAACAACTTCATTGGTAATAGCACTTTAATTGCCAATCAAGATACAACTGTTTATAACGACATTTTTTTACAACGTGGTTCGCAAATTATCCGACCTGTAAATTTGGATGGCTATTTTTCTTTACGTTCCTTTATTAATTACACTTTTCCTATTAAAAAAATTAAGACCAATTTAAGTGTAAACGTATCCGGAAATTACAACAATGTACCTGGTATGATTAATACGAATATCAATTATGCCAAAACAGCAACGGGTGGTTTAGGCTTGGTATTTAGTAGTAACATCAGTGAGAAGTTTGATTTTACCTTATCATCCAACTCTAGTTATAGTAATATTCAAAACACCTTACAAACATCTTCTAACACCAATTACTTTTCACAAGTATCCAAGTTAAAAATAACTGCTAACCCTTGGAAAGGCTTGATTTTACAAAGCGAATATAGTAATACCTATTACTCAGGATTAACAAGCGCCTTCAATCAATCCATCTCCTTATGGAATGCCGCTATCGGTTATAAATTCTTAAAAAACAAGCAAGCTGAATTACGCATAACGGTTTATGATATTTTAAATCAAAACAATAGCGTTTCGCGTACTAACACAGATAGCTATATTCAAGATTCTCAAACCAATGTTTTGAATCGTTATTATATGTTGACCTTTACTTATAATTTTAAAAAGTATTTTGCGAAGAAAGAAGGTTCTGCTCCTGAGCAAATGGAAGGCAGAAGAAAAAAAGATCAATAGTTTTTTAAGTTGGATGTTTTTGGCGTGCCGGCGCAAAGAACAGGCGCCGTCGGGCTGTCGCTACAATCTTTGCAAGACGCAGGCAAAGGATTTTCGCTTGCATCCCACACGCGATTTTGCAGTAAAGTTTGGGTTCAATCACTCATTCAAAACCCCTCTTTACTAAATAGCTAAAATTAATAAAAGTAATTATGGTACATTAGTTAAATCAAAACTACCCTATGAAAAAACATTTACTTTCCTTTCTGCTTGTTGCAATATCTTTTGGAACATTTTCTCAAATCACTATCACTTCAACTGTAACTAATGTGAGTTGTTTTGGCTTGTGTAATGGTTCTGTTACTGTAGGCGTTACTGGTGGTACAACTCCATACCTATATAATTGGTCGCAAGGCAGCACGTCTCCACAACCTACTAGTTTATGCGCAGGAATGTATACTTTAACAGTAACAGATGCTTCATCCGTTACCGCCACCGCTACTATAAATATTACTCAACCGAGTCAGATAAATGCCACTATATCATCAACCAATGCTTGTTATAACAGTTGTAATGGTTCGGTATTCGCTACTGTAACAGGTGGCACGCCAGCATACAATTATTCATGGACACCAAACACTTTCGGTGGAGGCGGCTTCACACCTAGTCCTTATGCTTTATGTCCGGGCACTTATACTTTAACAGTTACAGATATGATGGGATGCATAGCCACACATACAACATTAGTAACTCAAACACCTTCCATTAACATAATAATTAGTTACACAAACTCCACTTGTGGTTCTTGTAATGGTGAAGCAACGGCAAGCGGAGCTACAACTTATACATGGTCAAACGGAGCTTCATCTTTTCATATATCCAATTTGTGTCAGTCAGTTTATACTGTATATGCATCAAATCCAGGCGGGTGTGCAACTTCCCAAACCGTAAGCATAAATAGTCAAAGTTCTTTACCAATACCAAATGCTACTATTACAACTACGTCGTATGATGAAACATGTTTACAAACAGGTGATGGGGCTATAGACCTAAATATTGTAGGAACAAACCCGGGACCTTTTACATATTACTGGAGCAACGGTGCAACAACACAGGATATTGTTAATGCTAGTTCAAGCGCATATTGGGTAACTGTTTCTGACGGAAGTTCTAATTGTTTTACCTTACATGATACAATTAACCCTATAGGAATTAACTGTGGAAGTATCTCCGGTAATATATTTATTGATAATAACAGTAATTGCATCAATAACGTTGGCGATAATAATATAAGTAATACACCTGTAATAGTTAACCCAGGCAATAGAATAGGATACACAAATTTTACCGGGGATTATGTCGTAAATAATTTACCTTTTGGTACTTATTCTGTTACAGCAAACGTAAACAACCCAAGTTTAACGGCTACATGCGCTACTAGTTTTGTTACAACATTAAATTCGGGATCTCCTAATGCTACTAACAACAATTTCACCAGAGAATATATACCTATTACTCAACCTAATGTGTTCGTTTCAGCTAACAATAGTGGTGTAGTACCGGGATTTGTTTGTACTGTAAATTATTATTTAAATAACTATAATAGCTTTAGTGCCAATGGCATTTATAAAGTAACTCTACCCTCTGCTTTTATTCCAAATATTACTCAGGTATCCGTCTCTACTTATTCCATTTCAGGAGATACTGTGATGTGGAATTTCACAAATATAACTAGTTCAACTTTTGCAGCCTTCTTTATCAAATTTACGACACCATTAAGCACACAGCTGGGAAGTATTTTCACAACCTGCATATGGGCGCAACCAACAGTTACTGATTTAAATTATGCTAATAACACTTATTGTTATTCTAGAAACGTAACAGGTTCCTTCGACCCCAACGACAAAACAGTAAGTCCAGTTGGTGTTGGAGCAAATGGAGATATTGCTGCTACCGAAACAGATTTAACGTATTTAATTCGTTTTCAAAATACAGGAAATGGTCCAGCAGTAAATATTTTTGTGAAAGATACATTATCACCAAACGTTGATATCAATACATTTGAAATGCTAGGTTCTAGTCACAATTACATGATGGATGTATTGCCAGGAAATATACTACGTTGGAAATTCAATAACATTATGTTACCAGATAGTAATAGTAACGAACCCGCTAGTCATGGTTATATTCAGTACCGCATCAAACGTACTAACAACAATACACCAGGAACTCAAATCAAAAATACCGCTTATATTTATTTTGATTTTAATGAGCCTGTTGTAACCAATACAGCTATCAATACCATTGAAACAATCACAGGAATTAAATCTTCTTCGGTTAATAACGACGAATGGAATGTATATCCAAACCCAAGCACGGGTGTTTTATACATTGTTAATTCCTCTTCAGTAAAAGAGGCGAGTCAAATTCAAGTGATTAATTCTATTGGGCAAACGGTGTTAGAAGAAACCA
>ERZ724527.330-NODE-330-length-23922-cov-7.869988_pt1 | contig 23922 bp, 21 predicted proteins | sample MGYA00376060_ERZ724527 | MGnify/ENA primary metagenome ERZ724527 (study PRJEB28724, sample SAMN07190886) | activated sludge metagenome | isolation source: activated sludge of sewage treatment plant in Hong Hong | place: USA: Christiansburg, Virginia | collected...
CCATCCAGGGCGGCTACGTCAAACCGACCAAGCGCGTGTTCGACAACGCCAAGGTGTCGGATCACTTTGCCATCATCCCCACGCTGCAGGCGCCCCACGGCCTGAGTGAAGCCGAACAGAAGATCTACGACCTGGTGGTGCGTCGCTTCATGGCAGTGTTCTTCCCCAGCGCCGAATACCAGGTCACGACCCGCATCACGACAGCGGTCGGCCACTCCTTCAAGACCGAGGGCAAGGTGCTGGTCAAGCCGGGCTGGCTGGCCATTTACGGCAAGGAAGCCGCTGACGAAGTGGCCGACGCCAAGGACGGCGACAAGGGCCAAAGCCTGGTGCCGGTGCAACCGGGCGAAAAGGTCAATACCGAAACGGTAGAGCCCAAGGGCCTGAAAACCCGCCCTCCGGCACGCTACTCGGAAGCCACCTTGCTGGGCGCCATGGAAGGCGCGGGCAAGACCGTGGAAGACGACGAACTGCGCGAAGCCATGCAGGAAAAAGGCCTGGGCACACCCGCCACCCGCTCCAGCATCATCGAAGGCCTGATCGCCGAGAAATACATGCTGCGCGAAGGCCGCGAGCTGATCCCCACGGCCAAGGCCTTCCAGCTGATGACGCTGCTCCGAGGCCTGGGTGTGGAAGAACTCTCCAAGGCCGAGCTGACCGGCGAGTGGGAATACAAGCTGGCGCAGATGGAACACGGCAAACTTAGCCGCACCTCCTTCATGGCCGAGATTGCCGCCATGACCGAGCGCATGGTCAAGAAAGCCAAAGAATACGACCGCGACACTATTCCCGGCGACTACGCCACACTGACCGCGCCGTGCCCGAACTGCGGCGGCATCGTCAAGGAAAACTACCGCCGCTACACCTGCACCGGCAAGACCGGAGCGGAAGAGGGCTGCGGCTTCTCTTTTGGAAAGACACCTGCCGGGCGTACCTTTGAAGTGGCCGAAGTGGAGCAATTTCTGCGCGACAAGAAGATCGGCCCACTGGACGGCTTCCGCTCCAAGGCGGGCTGGCCGTTCACGGCAGAGATGGTCATCAAGTTCGACGACGAGACTAAGAACTACAAGCTCGAATTCGACTTTGGCGACGACAAGAAAGGCGAAGAAAGCGGTGAGATCATCGATTTCTCGGCCCAGGAATCCCTGGGCGTCTGCCCGAAATGTGGCGGCTCCGTTTTCGAACACGGCAAGAACTATGTCTGCGACCGCTCAGTCCCCACCCACGCCCACCCCACACCCAGCTGCGACTTCAAGACCGGCCAGATCATCCTGCAGCAGCCCATCGAGCGTGCGCAGATGCACAAGCTGCTGGAGACCGGCAAGACCGACCTGCTGGACAAGTTTGTGTCCATGCGCACCCGGCGCGCCTTCAAGGCCATGCTGGCCTGGGACGCGGAGGCCGGCAAGGTGAATTTCGAGTTTGCACCCAGCAAATTCCCGCCCCGCAAAACGGCAGCAAAACCCGGCGTTGCTACTAAAACAGGAGCGGGTAACGCAACAGCGACGAGGGCTAGCGCCAAGAAAACCCCAGCAAAAAAAGCTGCAACCGCGAAACCAGCAGCCAAGGCCGCCGCCAAAACCGCCAAACCCAAGGCGCCCCGCAAGACCACGGCGGCCAGCGGCAAGCTGCCCAGCGCCGAGTTGGCCGCGGTGATTGGCGCCGAGCCCGTGGCCCGCACCGAGGTCATCAAGAAATTGTGGGACTACATCAAGGCCAACGGGCTGCAGGACGCCGCCAACAAGCGCGCAATCAATGCGGACGCCAAGCTGTTGCCGGTGTTTGGCAAGCCGCAGGTGACGATGTTTGAACTGGCGGGCATTGTGGGCAAGCACCTGGGCTAGGTTTTCCCTAAGGGCCGCATCCGGCGGTCAGTGGGTGGACGACGGAGGCGCTGCCTCCTGCGCCGCCGTCCACAAATGGTGGGCAATATGGGTGCTGAGCTTGGTAATGGTCAGTTCGATCAGATCAGGGTGCAGTTCGTGGCCGACAAAGGGCACGACTTCAGCCGTGATGTCGCAGCCCATGTCGCGCAAGTGGTGGGCCGCGATCACGCTGTGGCTGTAGGGGACCACCGCGTCCAGCTTGCCATGCAGGAAGTGGATGGTGGTGACGGCGGGTGGCACGTCGGGCAGGGTGGTGAAGCGCCCGCCCATGGCAACCACGCGGCTCGCCAGCATGGGTTGCAGCTTGCTCGCCTCCAGCACCATTTCCGCACCTTGCGACACGCCGATCAAGGCGGTTGCCGCAGCCGGGACGCCGCTGCGCGCCTGCCAGTCACCCACCGCGGTCTGCAATGCCGCCACGGCCTGCGCCACACGCGCGGCCCGGTTCTCGTCGGTACCATCGGCCGCATCGGCGATATCGGCAGTCGCAAACCACTCGAACCCCTGCGGCGTGGCGGCGGGCGTATCGGCTTGCAGGGACACGATGGTCGCTTGGGGAAAGGCCTCGCCCAGACGCTCGCCCAACGGCAGCAGTGACGCGGCATCGGCCCCGGCGGCGTGGCACAACACAATCAGCTGCGCGGCGGTTTCTGCGGGCTCCTGGATGATGAGTGAAAGTTCCGGCATATCAGCTCTCCTGCGGCACCTGGCCGTCAATGTAATACCAACGGCCCTGCTCACGCACAAAGCGGCTCAGCTCATGCATGCGCTCGGCACGGCCACTGACCTTGCAGCGGGCGACAAACTCCACCACCCCCACATCGCCACTGGATTCGGCGTGGCGCACCTCCAGACCCAGCCACTTGATAGGTTGCAGCTCCAGATCGCCCGGTGCCGTAGATGGATGCCAGGTGGCCACCAGGTAGTCGATCAGGCCCAGCACGTAGGCGCTGTAGCGCGAGCGCATCAGCACCTCGGGGGTGGGGGCATGGACGCCGGCCTGCAGGCCGCGATGCCAGTGGCCGCAACAGGCGGTCAGGTCCAGTCCACTGCCGCAGGGGCACTCGGTATTCTTCACGATGGTATGGCTTTCATGGCGCGTTGGGAGCTGCCAACTGTAAGGCAAGCTGTAGCGTAGTGCAGCGACAATGCGTACCGAAGTTCCCGCCCCCCTTGCCCCTCGTCCATGCACCACACCCTCTTTGACACGCCGGTTGTCAACACCCTGCTGCGCGCACTCTCCATCGCATTCCTGAAACTTTCCGGCTGGAAGGTCGAGGGCCAACTTCCCGCCAATGGTCAAAAGTGCGTACTGATTGCCGCACCCCACACCAGCAACTGGGACCTGCCCTACACCCTGATGGTGGCCTTCGTGCTGCGCCTGAACGTCTACTGGATGGGCAAGGCGCAGTTGTTCCGATTTCCGTTTCGCCACACGATGATGTGGCTGGGCGGCATACCGGTGCGCCGCGAAACCGCCAACAACCTGGTTGCCGCGTCCATTGACGCCATGAAGGCTGCACAGGGCCCGCTGCAACTCATCGTGCCGCCCGAGGGCACGCGCAACAAGACCCGCTACTGGAAAACCGGCTTCTACTACATCGCCGTGGGAGCGCAGGTTCCCATCGTCATGGCCTACATGGACTACGAGCGCAAGATCAGCGGACTGGGCCCGGTGTTTCACCCCACAGGAGACATCGAGGTCGATATGATGGCCATCCAGGCGTTTTATGCGCCCTTCAAGGGCAAGAACGCCGATCAGTTCCACGCAGGGCCTTAGGCGACGCCCGTACACTCTCGCAGGACATGAGCATCGGTCGTAGCGGCATCCAGAAAATCATTCGTAGCCGGCATTTCAAGGGCCTGCTGTACGGTGGCTCGCTGCTGTTCCTGATCACGCTGGGCGGCACGCTGGGCTACCACACCATCGGCCGGCCCAGCGCGACCTGGATTGACAGTTTCTACATGACCTTTATCACCATCGCCTCGATTGGCTTTGGCGAGATCGTCGACTTGAGCTCCCACCCCATGGGTCGCCTGTTTACCGTGTTCATTGCCGTGGTGGGCATTGCTACTTTGAGCTACCTGTTCTCCACCATGGTGGCCCTTTTGATTGACCCCGATCTCAACGCGACCCTGAGGAAAAAGCGCATGGAAAAGCAAATTGCCGAACTCAAAGGGCACTACATCATCTGCGGCATCGGACGGGTGGGAACCAACGTCGCCAGTGAACTGGTCAAGACCCGGCGCCAATTCGTGGTCGTGGAAAGCGACCGTGGCGCACTGGACAACTGGCTGGAGTACCACCCGCACTCACTGCATCTGCACAACGATGCCGCCGATGATGAAGCCCTGCACCGCGCGGGTCTTGCCGCTGCCGCCGGTGTCTTTGCGGTGACCGGAGACGACAGCCACAACCTGATGATTGCGTTGTCGGTCAAACTGCTGAATCCCAAGGTCCGCGTGGTGGTGCGTTTGCACGACATCCGCAACACCAACAAGGCCAAACGCGCCGGCGCCGACGAGATCGTCTCCCCCGACTTCACCGGCGGCATGCGCATTGCGTCGGCCATGGTGCGTCCGCACGTGGTCAATTTCATGGACCAGATGCTGCGCAGTGACGACGGCCTGCGCGTGGAAGAGTTGCTGGTTCCCGCCGATTTTGCGAGCACACCGCTGGGGAGCATCGTTCCCAAGTCCAAAGACTACCTGTTGATGGCCACCCATGAACAGGGCCGATGGGTCTTCAATCCGCCGGATGATCACCCCATACATGCCGGCGTCACCCTGGTTTTCATGGCCAGTCCGGATGGGCGGTCCCACCTGGAACGCTTGCTGATGGCGTAGGCGTCATCAGCTCCGCAATCACCCGGCGCAGCCAGCGCGTGCCGGGGTCATTGTGGTAGCGCTCATGCCAGTGCTGCTTGACGGCGTACTGCGGCAACTCAAAGGGCACGGCAAAGGTCGCCAACGCACCGCGCCCCTGCAACACATCCCCCAGCCGCGCCGGAATCGTGATGATCAGGTCGGTGTGCTCGACCACCAGCGCGGCCCCGATGAAGTTGGGAATCTTCAGTGAAATCTTGCGCTTCAGGCCCAGTCGCGCAATTTCCTGGTCGATCAGCAAGGGTGCGGAACCCGATGAGCTGATGACCGCATGGTCTTCCGCTTCAAACTGCTGCAGCGTCAGCACATCCCGAATGCGGGGGTGGTTCGCACTGACCATGCAGACAAAGGTCTGGTCAAACAGCACGGTCTGGTAGAAGCCCGCCTCCAGCTGGGGCATGAAGCCAATCGCCAAGTCGGCCTCGCCACTCTCCAGCATACGGGCAATGTCCGCAGACAGCGGGACGATGTCGATGTGGATATGGGGCGCCGTGGCCCGCAGCGTTTCCCACAGCCTGGGCAGCAGCACCAGCTGGGTGATGTCGGTCATGCATATGCGAAAGGTGCGCTGGGAGGTCCCAGGATCGAACTCGTTGCGGTGGCCCAGCACCACGTCCAGCGCTTCGAGCACACCGCGCACCGGCCGCACCAAGCCCTCGCCCAGGGGCGTGGGCTCCATGCCGCTGGAGGTCCGCACAAACAGCTGGTCGCCAAAGTGGTGGCGCAGCTTGGACAGCGCCACGCTGACGGCGGGCTGGCCCAGATCGAGTGCCACCGCGGCGCCCGTCACGCTGCGGGTTTTGTAAATTTCATCAAAAACCGCCAGCAGGCGAAGGTCGATCGTGTTCATCGCATCGCCTCTATTCGATTTTCGAATACTCGGTATTCAGTCCAGTGCATTTACAGCATTTTGGCGCACTTCTACGATCCACCCCATCGCAAAAACACCTAGTGGGGAACACAGATATGCAAGAACTCGGACGCCTGGAAGACTTGCCAGAAGACTACCGTGCGGCACTGACCGCACAGAACCTGGTTCCGCTGTGGCCCAGCCTGCGCGCGGTGCTGCCGCCTTCCAAGCCGGCCATCAGGACCCAGCCTACCTGCTGGCCCTACCAGGACCTGCGCCCTCTGCTGCTCCAGGCCGGGGAGCTCACGCCCATGGAAAAGGCCGAACGCCGCGTGCTGGTGCTGGCCAACCCCGGCCACGGCCTGGAAAAAATGCAGGCCAGCTCCACCATGTACCTGGGCATGCAGTTGCTGCTGCCCGGCGAGTGGGCACCCGCCCACCGCCACACACCGAATGCCGTGCGCATGATTGTGGAGGGCGAGGGCGCTTACACCACGGTCGACGGCGAGAAGTGTTTGATGGCGCGCGGCGACCTGATCCTGACCCCGACCGGCCTGTGGCACGAGCACGGCCACGACGGCGAAAAACCTGTGGTCTGGCTGGACGTGTTGGACCTGCCCATTGTCTATTTCATGGAAGCGTCTTACGTGACCGAAGGCAAGGCACAAACCGTGAACAGCGACGCCGCCGGCCTGGCCTACCAGCGTGGCGGAGTGGTGCCCGCGCCCGTGTTTGCCCGCACCCAAACCGCGTTTCCCATGCTGCGCTACCCCTGGGTGGATGTGCGCGCTGCACTGGAAACCCTTGCCCGAACCCAACCAGAGATCGAGGCCGTGCAAGTAGCTTACATCAACCCCGAAACCGGTGGCGATGCGCAAAAGATTCTGGGCTTCTCGGCCCTGATGCTGCGCCCTGGTGAAACGCTAAACCTGCCAGCACGCTCCACCGCCATGGTGTTCCACCAGATCGAAGGCAGCGCATCCGTGAAAGCGGACGCCAGCAGTTTCACGCTGGCCGAGGCCGACACCTGCTGCATCCCCGGCTACACGCCCATCACGCTGGCCAACCAGTCGGCCACACAACCGGCCTTTGTCTTTATTGCCGACGACGCACCGCTGCAGAAAAAGCTCGGTCTCTATGAAGTTCGCGACGCTCGCAACGTCTGATCTGCTCCTTCTCAAAACATACACGCAACCATGACCCATTTCCTCTTCGCTCCCGCCCCCGTACCCTCTTTGGCCGTGCACGGCGTGGACGCCCGCTTTCCCGTGAACCGCATCTTCTGCGTGGGCCGCAACTACCACGCGCATGCCGTGGAGATGGGCCGCCCCGTGGACAAGGCCACCTCCAAGCCTTTCTACTTCACCAAGGCATCCTCCACACTGGTCGAGTCTGGTTCCACGGTGCCGTATCCGGCCGGCACCAACAACTACCACTATGAGATGGAACTGGTGGTGGCCATTGGCGCCCCCGGCTTCCGCGTGAAAGAGGCTGACGCCGCCAGCCTGATCTATGGCTACGCCGCCGGATTGGACATGACCCGGCGCGACCTGCAATTGGTGGCCCGCGACCAGGGCCGCCCCTGGGATCTGGGCAAGGACTTCGAGAAGTCGGCCGTGTGCTCGGAGATCGTGCCCATGGGCACGCTGGGCGTGCTCGACAAGGGTGCCATCAGCCTGCAGGTCAACGGCCAAGCCAAGCAAACAGCCGATCTGGGTCAGCTGATCTGGAACATCGCTGAGCTGCTGGCCGACCTGTCGCAGTACTACCACCTGCAGCCCGGCGATCTGATCTACACCGGCACGCCCGAAGGCGTGGGCGCGGTTCAGAGCGGTGATGTGATCACCGGATCGGTCGAAGGTGTGGGGACCGTGGCGCTGACGATTGGCGCCAAAGAGTAACGACATTCCAGCCTGAGGAGACACACACATGACACAACAATCACAACTTCCCGTCATCGTCGCCGGCGGTGGTATTGGTGGCCTGGCCGCTGCGCTGGCCCTGGTGCGCCAGGGCTTCACCGTCCAGGTGCTGGAGCAAGCCGCCGAAATCGGCGAGATTGGCGCCGGTATCCAGCTCGGCCCCAATGCCTTCCATGCCTTTGACGCGTTGGGCGTGGGCGACAAGGCCAGAAGCCGCGCCGTCTACACCGACTACATGGTCATGCACGACGCGCTGGACGAGTACCAGGTCGGCAAGATCCCCACCGGAGAGGCCTTTCTCAAACGCTTTGGCAACCCCTATGCCGTGATCCACCGCGTGGACGTGCACCTCTCGCTGCTCGAAGGCGCGCAAGAGACCGGCAAGGTGGAATTCCACACCAGCACCCGCATCGAGCGGGTCGAGCAGGACGACCACTCGGTCACGGTGTACGACCAGAACGGCAAGGCCTGGAAGGGCGTGGCCCTGATTGGCGCCGACGGCGGCAAGTCCGTGGTGCGCAAGCAGTACGTCAACGATCCGCCGCGCGTCACCGGCCACGTGGTCTACCGCGCCGTCATCGACAAAAAAGACTTCCCCGAGAACCTGCAGTGGAACGCCGCCAGCATCTGGGTCGGCCCCAACTGCCACCTGGTGCACTACCCGCTGCGTGGCGGCGAGCAGTACAACGTGGTCGTCACCTTCCACAGTCGGAATAAGGAAGAGTGGGGTGTCACCGATGGCAGCAAGGAGGAGGTGCAGAGCTACTTTCAGGGCATTTGCCCCAAGGCGCGCCAGCTGATCGACCTGCCCAAGACCTGGAAGCGCTGGGCCACGGCCGACCGCGAGCCGATTGATACCTGGGTGCATGGCCGCGCCACGATTTTGGGCGATGCAGCACACCCCACCACCCAGTACATGGCCCAAGGCGCCTGCATGGCGCTGGAAGATGCTGTCACCTTGGGTGAGGCGCTGCGTGTGCATGGCAACGACTGGCCCAAGGCGCTGGAACTGTACCAGCGCTCCCGCGTGGCCCGCACGGCGCGCATCGTGCTGTCCGGCCGCGAAATGGGGCGCCTCTACCACGCCAAGGGTGTGGAGCGCCTGGTGCGCAACAGCCTGTGGAAGGGCCGCACGCCCGAGCGCTTTTATGACGCGATGGAATGGCTGTATGGCTGGAATGTAAGTAACTGTTTAGCCACTGACTGAACCATGCTGCAACTCCATAACTTCTTTCGCAGCGGCTCTTCGCACCGCTTGCGCATTGCGCTGAACCTCAAAGGCCTGGACTACCAGTACTTGGCGGTCAGCCTGGGCAAGCAGGAGCACCTGAGTGTGGCCTACAAGGCGCTGAACCCGCAGGGACTGGTGCCGACGCTGGTCGATGGCGACAGCGTGCTGACCCAGTCGCCGGCCATCATCGAGTGGCTGGAAGAGCGCTACCCGACGCCGCCGCTATTGCCCGCCAGCCCCGAGGATCGCGCCCGCGTGCGGGCGCTGGCGGCATTGGTCGGGTGCGACATCCATCCCATCAACAACCGCCGAGTGCTGGAATACCTGCGCAACACCTTGGGCTGTGATGATGCCGCAGTGAATGCCTGGTGTGCCACCTGGATCAACGCCGGCTTTGAGGCTCTGGAAGCACTGCTCGCCGCCGACAGCCACCGTGGTGAGTTCTGCTTTGGCAACTCGCCCACACTGGCCGATGTATACCTAGTGCCCCAGGTGGAAAGTGCCCGCCGCTTCAAGGTCGACCTGACGCCCTATCCCCATATTCAAGGCGTAGACCAAGCCTGCGGCCGACTGAGCGCCTTCCAGAAGGCGGCACCGGCTGCACAGCCAGACGCTGCATAACACTTGCCGAGTTATGCCATTCCTATATATTAGCTAGCCGTCATCCCGACGGGACAAAACGCAGACTCATCCCTAAACTTTCCCCCAGCCTACTACCTCCCCGAAGGTAGGATCCTGCAACAACCACAACCCGGAGACAAACATGACAAGACCCACCAAAACTCTCAAACTGTCAGTCGTGCTGACCGCCTGCGCACTGAGTCTGGCGGCACAGGCCGCCGAGCCACTCAAAATCGGCATGGTGCTGCCCATGTCCGGCCCGTTCTCCGCCTACGGCAAACAGATTGAACATGGCGCACGCCTGTATCTGGAACAAAGCGGTGGCACCTTCTCCGGCCGCAAGGTTGAGCTCATCATCAAGGACGACACCGGCGTCGCCCCCGAGATCAGCAAACGGGCCGCCCAGGAACTGGTGGTCAAGGACAAGGTGGACATCCTGGCCGGCTTTGGCCTGACGCCGTCGGCCTTTGCCGTAGCCCCGATCGCCACCGAAGCCAAGAAACCCATGATCGTGATGAACGCCGCCACCTCGGCCATCACCACCAAGTCCGACTACATCCTGCGCGTGTCGCACACGCTGCCCATGGTCACCGCACCCATTGCCACCTGGGCGGCGAAGAACAACATCAAGAAGGTCTTTACCCTGGTAGCAGACTACGGCCCGGGACATGATGCCGAGGCGCAGTTCAAGAAGACTTTCACCGCAGCCGGCGGCGAGGTGGTGGGCGAGGTTCGCACTCCGGTGAAGAACCCCGACTTCGCACCCTTCCTGCAGAAGATCAAGGACGCCAAACCCCAGGCCGTGTTCCTGTTTGTGCCCCCGGGCGAGCAGACCATTGCCTTTACCAAGGGCTTTGTCGAGCGCGACTTGGCCAAGGCTGGCATCCGCATCATCGCCACCGGCGACCTCACGGGTGAAGACGTGATCGACGGCGTGGGCGACAACGCCCTGGGCATCGTCAACTCCATGCAGTATTCCGAGACCCACAACTCGCCCGAGAACAAGGCCTATGTGGCGGCCTACTACAAGGCCTATCCCAAGGACCGCCCGGACTTCATGTCGGTGGGTGGCTACGACGGCCTGCAGCTGATTGCCAAGACCTTGGAGAAGACCGGTGGTGATGCGACAGGCGACAAGTTCATGGCTGCCGCCAAGGGCATGGCCTGGACCAGCCCGCGTGGCCCGGTGAGCATTGACCCACAGACCCGGGACATCGTGCAGACCATCTACATCCGCAAGGTGGAAAAGGTGAACGGCAAGCTGCAGAACATGGAGTTCGAGTCCGTCCCCAACTTCAAGGACCCGGGCAAGCAATAAGTCTGCGCAACGCATCCGGCCCAGCTTAATCCAGACCCGTCTCTGTCATGACCGTACTCTTTGACGGCATTGCCTCCGGCATGCTGCTGTTTCTCATCAGCGTGGGCCTGTCGGTCACGCTGGGCCTGATGAATTTTGTCAACCTGGCCCACGGCGCGTTTGCCATGGTGGGAGGCTATGTGTGCGTCACCCTGCTGAACAAGGCCGGGGTGCCGTTCCTGGCGTCACTGCCGCTGGCCGCACTGGCCACCGCGGCGGTGGGCGTGGTGCTGGAGCGCACCCTGTACCGGCGCCTCTACACCGCCAACCACCTGGACCAGGTGCTGTTTTCCATCAGCCTGGTGTTCATGTCCATGTCGGCCATGCAGTATTTCTTCGGCGCCCAGCAGCAGCCGCTGAACCTGCCGGACTTCCTCAAGGGCCAGATCAACCTGCCCGGGCTGGACATGGGTGTCTACCGCCTGTTCCTGATTGCGGTGAGTCTGCTGCTGGCCTATGGCCTGCAGCGCATGGTCAGCGGCACGCGCTTTGGTGCGCAGCTGCGCGCCTCGGTGGACAACCCACGGGCCGCGCGCGGCATGGGCATCAACGTGGAGCGTGTCTTCACGCTAACCTTTGCGCTGGGTTCGGCACTGGCCGGTCTGGGCGGTGCCATGGGGGTGGAGATGCTGGGCCTGGACCCCGGCTTTCCGGTCAAGTACATCGTTTACTTCCTGATCGTGGTGGCGGTGGGCGGCAGCGGCAGCATCGCCGGCTCGCTGGTGGCATCGCTGATCCTGGGCGTGGTGGACGTAGCCGGCAAGTACTACGTGCCACAGGTCGGTTCATTCGTGATTTATGCCGTGATGGTGGTCATGCTGGTGTTCCGTCCGCAAGGCCTTTTTGGTCGCATGACCGCGCGTTAGGACACAAACATGGCAACCTCTTCCATTGATCTCACACCGCTGCAGCGGGCCGACCGCTGGCGACCGGCCGAGCTGGCCTTCTGGCTGCTGCCCTTTGTCGGCTACTTCCTCTTTCCCGACAATCTGGTGCTGCTCACGCAGATTGCCATCACGGCGCTGTTCTGCCTGTCGCTGGACTTGATTCTGGGCTACGCCGGCATCGTGTCGCTGGGCCATGCCGCCTTCTTTGGCGTGGGCGCCTACACCGCCGGGCTGCTGGCCGCCCACGGCTGGGGCGAACCCGTGTCGGGCCTGCTGGTCGCGGCCGTGGTCAGCGCCGCTCTTGGCTTTGTCACCAGCCTGCTAGTGCTGCGCGGCGCCGATCTGACCCGCCTGATGGTGACGCTGGGCGTGGCCATGATGCTGTTCGAACTGGCCAACAAGCTGACCTTCATCACCGGGGGTGTGGACGGTCTGCAAGGCATAGCAATGAAGCCGCTGTTTGGAACCTTTGGTTTCGACATGTATGGCAAGACCGCTTACTGGTATGCCATGGGCGTGCTGTTCCTGCTGTTCTGGGCCGCGCGCAAGCTGGTGCACAGCCCGTTTGGCCTCTCCATCAAGGGCATCCGCCTGAACGCTGCGCGCATGCCGGCGCTGGGTGCGCCCATCAATGCCCGCCTGGCCGCCATCTACACCATCGGCGCGGCCTATGCCGGTGTGGCCGGGGGCCTGATGGCACAGACCACGCAGTTCGTGGCACTGGATGTGCTGGCCTTCAACCGCTCGGCCGAGCTGCTGCTGATCCTGGTGCTGGGCGGCTCGGGTAGCCTGTATGGTGCCATCCTCGGCACCATCGTGTTCATGTCCGCGCACCATGTGCTGTCCGACATGAACCCCGAATACTGGCAGTTCTGGCTCGGTGCACTGATGCTGGTCATCGTGCTGTTTGCGCGTGATGGCGTCATGGGTGGCGTGCGCGCCGCCGCGCGCCGCCTGGGCCTGGAAGGGGGTGCGCGATGAGCACTTATGCTTTGCAAACCCGCAACCTGGTGCGCAAGTTTGGTGGCTTCGTTGCCACCAACGATGTCAGCCTGAACGTGGAGGCCGGCGCCCGCCACGCGCTGATCGGCCCCAATGGTGCCGGCAAGACGACGCTGATCAACCTGCTGACCGGCTTTTTGACACCCACCAGCGGCCAGGTCATCCTCAAGGGGGATGACGTCACATCATTGGCCCAGCACCAGCGCGTGAAGCGCGGGCTGGCTCGCACCTTCCAGATCAACCGCCTGTTTGCCGACCTGACCGTGCTGGAGTCCGTGGTGCTGGCGGTCAACGAACGCCTGGGCCTGGGTGCCCGCTTCTTCCGCCCCGTGGGCGCACACCAGCAGGCCGTGCGCGAAGCCGCCGAACTGCTGGAGACCCTGCGCCTGGCCGATGTGGCGCACGAGCGCACCCGCAACCTGGCCTACGGCAAGCAGCGCTTGATCGAGATCGCACTGGCCCTGGCCGCCAAGCCCCAGGTGCTGCTGCTGGACGAGCCCGCCGCCGGCGTGCCCACCACCGAGAGCCGCGAACTGTTTGCCTCCATCGCCGCGCTGCCGCGCGACGTGACCATTCTTCTGATCGAACACGACATGGACCTGGTATTCCGATTTGCCGACCAGATTTCGGTGCTGGTCAGCGGTGCGCTGCTGACGCAAGGCACACCCGACCAGATAGCCCACGACCCCAAGGTCAAAGAGGTTTACCTCGGGGAGGCCGTCCATGGCTGAGCTGCTGCATGTGGACAAACTCTGGGCCGGCTACGGCGACGCCGTGGTGCTGGAGAATGTGTCTTTTACCTTGAACGAGGGCGACAGCCTGTCCCTGCTGGGGCGCAACGGCATGGGCAAGACCACGCTGCTGTCCACCCTGATGGGGGCTGCCAACTACCGCTCGGGCGTGATGCGTTTTGCCGGGCAGGACCTGAGCAAGGTCGCTCCCCATGCGCGGGCCCACCTGGGCCTGGGTTGGGTGCCGCAGGAGCGCGATATCTTCGCCTCTCTCTCGGTGGAAGAAAACCTGACCGTGGTGGCGACCAAGGGGCCGTGGGACCTGGCCAAGGTGTACGCCATGTTCCCGCGCCTGCAGGAACGCCGGCTGAACCTGGGCAACCAGCTCTCCGGTGGCGAGCAGCAGATGCTGGCCCTGGGCCGCGCGCTGATGCTCAACCCCAAGTTGTTATTGCTGGACGAACCACTGGAAGGTCTGGCACCGTTGATCGTGCAGGAGCTCCTGAGCATCATCCAGCAACTCACCGAGGAAAGCGGCATGGCCGTCATCCTGGTCGAGCAGCATGCGCGCCAGATCCTGCCGCTGACCCGCCAGGCCCTGGTGCTGGAGCGCGGCAAGGGTGTCTACCAAGGCCCCAGCCAGCCCCTGCTGGACGACAGCGCCCTGCTCGACAGCTGGCTGGGCGTTTCCAGCCACTGAACTGCACACCACACGAGAGCACCATGCGAGCCATCGACATCATCCACGCCGAACACCGCGCCCTGAGCGCCGTGTTGCAAGCCTTCCGATTCGTGCTGGACGGCATCCGCGCCGGCACCATGCAACCCGACTATGTGCTGCTCGACGCCCTGATCGAATACATCACCGAGGTGCCGGACCGGCTGCACCACCCCAAAGAAGACGATGTGCTGTTCGTGAAGATTCTGGAGGTGCTGCCGGAACTGGCGCCCCTGATCGAGAAGTTGCAGCACGAGCACGTCATGGGCGCACGCAGCACAAAAGCCTTGCGTGAGGCACTCAAGGTTTACCAGGCGCAAGGCTCCGCGGGCTTTGCCGAATTCGATGCCGCCGCCATGCGCTATATCGAGTCCTCGCGCAAGCACCTGGTGACCGAGGAAACCGAGCTGCTGCCCATCGCGCGGCAAAAGCTGGCGCCGCAGGACTGGGCCGGTATCGATGCCGCCTTCGAGGCCAACAAGGACCCGTGGTCCGGCCCCACCGGTGAATTTCGGACACTGTTTTCGCGGATTGTTGCCATGGTGCCGGCGCCGTATGGGGTTGGTCCTGCATAACATCCACAGTCGATTGTGGTCGGGGGCACTCAATCCGCAGAAGACGGATCCGTGTCCCAACTTGGCAGGCGGTAACCACTCCACAGTGCCAGTCCCCGCAGCAGCACGGTCGTAGCGGCGGCCGCGACCAGAGCCAGCCAATCTGGTGCATGGAACACCTGTCCCAGCACCACAATCCAGCTGCCAATGAACGCGCAGACGGCGTAGGGTCGATGACCTCGAAAGACACTCGGAATTTCATTGCAGACAATGTCGCGCAAGACGCCACCGAAGACTGCCGAGATCACCCCCATCAGTACAGCAACGATGGCTGGCATCTGCATCTCAAGGGCGATTTGGGTGCCAGACGCCGAAAAAAGCCCGAGCCCAAGCGCATCGGGCCACAGAACCGCCCGCTCAGTCAGTTCGAAATGATGGGACCTCAGGGTCAGCATGACTACCGTGCACAACGCCAGCAACGCCCAAAGCCAGGCGGCATGCTGGACCCAGAAAAATGGACGTCGGTCAAGCAATATGTCGCGCAATGTGCCGCCACCGAAAGCTGTCAACCCGGCGACCACGCAGACCCCCACCACATCAAGCCGCTTGCGCGCAGCTTCCAGCATGCCCGACGCGCAAAGGTCAGTGTGGCCAGAACTTCCACGAGAGTTTGGAGCAACGAAAAGTTAAACATGGTGAGGGAATTCATATACCGGATTGTGGCAAAAGCGCATGTCCCGGGTCAAAGACACGCATAGATACACATAGGCATTGGGTAAAACAACGAACTACTAGAAGACCGCAAAGGGTCGCGCCAGGCTTCGATCTGAGGCCAGCAGAGGTTGTCGCGAACTCGAAGAGCGCGGGTTTTATACCGTTCCGGCAAGGTTTGAACACAGCGCGTTTGCCGATGATCACGACGGCAAGCTAAGGGTGCTGGTGGTTGACGACGATGGCCTGCTGGTCAAAGTACTTACCGTGCTTCTGGAGGAGCAAGGGCATGTGGTGACATCGGCGCTGGATGCCATGAGTGCAGTGCTCGAACTCGGCAAGCCGGCGGCGCCTGACCGAACTGCCGATGGAAATCGATCAGTTGGCAGCTTTGGCGCAAAGGATGAGCTGAGCCGAGCGGCCCGTGCTCTGGAAGCGACTGCAAAAACCTGGCTGAACACCGATTTCACTACGGTAGACGACGCACAACGACGTCAATTTTCAGCCGCGGTTGCCGCCTTGGCCGTGGCGGCAGGCTTGCCCGGGACGAACCTCAGCGCCCACTAGCCAAACTGGATCTGGCGCAGGCACTTCGGACACAACGGTCGCCCTTTCAACAAATATCAATGAATATGCGCTGTAGCCCCCCGCACCGCGGGCGTTAGCAGCTATATAAACGATAGCAGATTGGTGTGGGTTTGGTGCCAGGTGCCGAAGTCGGCATCGAGTGGGTCTGGCGACAGCATTGGAACTACAGGGGCTTGTCTGCGTATTGCAGGGTCATTGTGGGGGAATCGGGTGTGCAGGCGGACAGGACAAAAACCATCAGAAAAGGTGCTAACACCTTGACGATTGAACCTAACCTCGAAGCGTTGGTACTCGTTTAAGCGCAAAGTGTTGCCTTTACAGTGATAGCAGTTGCCTTACCACGTCAAAGTTAATATTTTTCGGTGAAACTGCACTAACCAAGCTACCAGCAGTGCTCCCACAAGCCAAGATGCCCCCTTGCAACAGGCCAGCCCATGACCCGTATTCACCACCCCAAATGGCCGTTCATCCTGGCCCTGTTTCTGCCGGTGGCTGTTGCCGCCCTGATTGCCGGTGGCCTCAACCTGGCCTCGTTTCTGGAGTTGCAGGAAGACCACCGCATAGCCCACGCGCAGCAGGCGCAAGATGACAAAGACGTCAAGGCCACGCGGGACTTCAATCGGCAAGTGGCTGGCATTTAACAAGAGGTCACCGGCCTGATTGAGCAAGCCAGTGCCGGAAAAATTGACCAGGCCGGTGCCTCCCTTGTTCACACTCAGGTGGTGAGCCAGCTCGCCGCGCTGGAGCAACCCCTGGAGCAACTGCAATCGGCGGTGGGCGACGAAAACCTGCGCCAGTTGCGGCAAATATTTCAAACCTACCGCAAGGCGATCAATCAGGCGACTGAGCAGGCCGTGGCCGATCCGTCCAGCGCCATGCAGCACGCCTACCGGGCGTCCCTGAGCTACCTCCAGTTTTCGCAAAAGTCCCGCCTGATTGCCATTGAGGCTGGCGACAAGGCCGCCCAACGCAATGAGGCCCGGGACGCATTCACTCAGAAACACGCCGTGCAAAACGCCGTGGTGGGTGGTGTTTTGGTACTGGTCATATTGGTGGTCTGGGTGATTTTGATTCTGCGCATCACCAACCGCCTGTTCACCTTGACATCGGCGCTCAATGCCCTGTCCAGGGGCGAAGTTACCCCGCCCGAGTTGCCCGCCGTGTATGCCATTACCCAGCAACGGGTCAGCTTGATGGGGGATCTGGCGCGCGCGGTGCTGTCTTTTTACGAAGCCAATCTTGCGCGGCGCAAGGCGCAATACGACTTGGGTGAACGCATCAAGGAAATCACCTGCCTCTACGATGTCATGAACCTGACCGAGGACGTGAACCGCGACACCCAAGAGATTCTTGAAACTGTAGTCCAGCGCCTGCCTGCAGCCATGCGCTACCCTGCCAGTGCTGCAGGCTGGATCGAATACAAAGGCCGTCGATACGGCAGCGGCGCTTCGGGCGAAAGCTTGAGTATCAGTTTTGGCGGAACGCCAGAGCAACCTGACCTTGTCGGAGTGACCTACCTCTCCCGGTTACCGCCAGATGCAGGTGAGCCATTTCTTGCAGAAGAGCGCTCCCTTTTTGAAGCCTTGGCCAAGCGGATAGCCAACGTCTTGTCGCGCAAGCAAGCTGCCAGTGCACTTGCCCAAGTGAATCGCGCCTTGCGCACTGCCAGGGAGTGCGGTCAGGTGCTGATCCACGCAGAACATGAAGACCACTTGATGCAGGAAATCTGCCGTCTGGCAGTGCAGACCGGGGGTTACCGGATGGCCTGGGTCGGTATTGCGCAGGACGATGCCGATCGCTCGGTGCGGCCAGTGGCCAGCGCGGGGTTCGAACTCCTCTACCTGGAGTCGGCGCAAATCTCTTGGGCCGATGTCGAGCGCGGTCGCGGCCCCACCGGCACGGCCATTCGCGAGCGGCGCACGGTGGCGGCGCAAAACTTCCTGACGGACCCCACATTGGCGCCCTGGCGGGTTGCTGCCGTGGAGCGCGGCTATGGTTCAGCCATTGCCATGCCCTTGTTTGGTGAAGCTGGTCACTGTCTGGGGGCCATCAGCCTGTATGCGGTGGAGCCGGATGCCTTTAGCGCGGCAGAGGTGCAGTTGTTGGACGAACTGGCCAACGATCTGTCCTTTGGCATTCGCACCCTGCGCACGCGCGCGGCGTTTAATGCCAGCTTGGCCGAGCTGCGCAAGCTGTCACTGGTGGTGGAGCAAAGCCCCAATTCCATTGTGGTGACCAACCTGGAGCCACGCATCGAGTATGTCAACGACGCGTTTACCCGCAACACCGGCTACACCCGCGAAGAGGTGATGGGCCAGAACCCCCGGTTGCTCAAGTCCGGCAAAACGCCCCTGGCAACCTACCAGGACATGTGGCAAACGCTGCTGGCTGGAAAGACCTGGACGGGCGAGTTCTTCAACCTCACCCACGATGGCCAAGACCAGATTGAGGCCGCCATCATCGTCCCGCTGATCCAGAGCGACGGGCAGGTCACCCACTACGTGGCCATTAAAGAAGACATTACCGTCAAACGCCAGCAAGAAGAGCAGTTGCGCAAGCTGGCGATGGCGGTGGAGCAAAGCCCCGAGAGCATTGTGGTGACGAATCTGGAGGCCAAGCTCGAATACGTGAACAACGCCTTCGTGCGCAACACCGGCTACAGCCGCGAAGAGGCGCTGGGCCAAAACCCGCGCGTGCTGCAGTCGGGCAACACACCCAAGGCCACCTACCTGGATATGTGGGCCACGCTGACTGAGGGCAAAGTGTGGCGCGGCGAGCTGTTCAACCAGCGCAAAGATGGCAGCCACTACGTGGAATTTGCCACCATTGCCCCCATTCGCCAGCCCGATGGCCACATCACCCACTACCTGGCCATCAAGGAAGACATTACCGACAAGAAGCGCATGACCGACGAGCTGGAGCGCCACCGCCTGCACCTGGAGGAACTGGTGGCCGAACGCACCGAGGCGCTGGATTCTGCGCTGCAGGAGCAAAGCGCCCTGTTTGAAGCCGCCAGCGTTGGCATTGTGCTGTTGCGGGACCGCACCGTGGTGCGCTGCAACCGCACGCTGGATGAAATGCTGGGCTATGCGGTGGGTGAGCAAGTAGGCCAAACCACGCGCATTTGGTACCCGGATGACACAACTTATGCCGCGGTGGGCCAGAGTGTGTACGAGCGCGTCAACCGGGGGGATATTGACTTGGCCGAGCGCGAACTGGTGCGCAAAGATGGCAGCCGCTTGTGGGCGCGCATGTCGGGGCGGGTCATTGACCTGAATGACCTGTCCAAGGGCATGATGGGCATTGTGGAAGACATTACCGAAGAGCGCGCCGCACTGGTCGAAATTCAAAAAGCCCGTGCGGCCGCCGAGGCCGCCAACCGCAGCAAGAGCGACTTTCTGGCGAACATGAGCCACGAAATCCGTACGCCCATGAACGCCATCATCGGCATGAGCCACCTGGCGCTGAAAACCAATCTGGACAACAAGCAGCGCAACTACATTGAAAAAGTCCACCGCTCGGGTGAAAACCTGCTGGGCATCATCAATGACATTCTGGACTTCAGCAAAATCGAAGCGGGCAAGTTGTCGATGGAGCGCATAACCTTTCAGCTCGAAGACGTGCTCGACCACCTGGCCAATCTGGTGGGCATGAAAGCCGAGGACAAGGGCCTGGAACTGCTGTTCAATGCAGCGCCGGACATGCCGTACGCCCTGGTGGGCGACCCCTTGCGTCTGGGGCAGATTTTGGTGAACCTGGGCAATAACGCGGCCAAGTTCACCGACCACGGAGAAATAGTGGTGGGAGTGGAGCCAGTGGCGCAAACGCAAGACCAGATCGAGCTGCACTTTTGGGTGAAAGACACCGGTATTGGCATGACTCCAGAGCAGACCAAGCTGTTGTTTCAGTCGTTCAGCCAGGCTGATGCGTCCACCACCCGCAAATATGGGGGCACGGGTCTGGGCCTGGCCATCTCCAAGAGCCTGGTAGAGCAAATGCAGGGCCGCATCTGGGTGGAAAGCGAATTTGGCAAGGGTTCAACCTTTCACTTTCATGCCCAGTTTGGGGTGCAGAAGAATGGCAGCGTTCGGCGCATGTTTACCGCCAGCGAGTTACAGGGCGTGCGGGTGCTGGTGGTTGACGACAATGCCACGGCACGTGAGATTCTTTCTGCCATGGGCAGAAGTTTCGGGCTCGCTGTGGACGTAGCCCAAAGCGGCGCCGAAGCACTGCGCAAGACACGGATCGCGTTTTCCAAAGAAGTGCCCTACCAGTTGGTGCTGATGGACTGGAAAATGCCGGATATGGACGGTATAGAGACCGTGCGGCAACTGGAACAAGCGCACTCCACACACGCGCCAGCCGTCATCATGGTCACCGCGCACGGCCGCGACGAAGCCCTGAACAGCGCAGAAGAGCAAGGCGTGAAGGTGCTCACGGTGCTGACCAAACCGGCCTCACCGTCAACCTTACTCGAAGCCATTGGGGATGCCCTTCACAAGGGCACGGTGGTGGAGACCCGGGCCAGCCAAAAGGCCGACAACCACGGCCAGGCCATGGCGCAGCTCAAAGGCGCGCGCGTGCTGCTGGTGGAAGACAACGATATGAACCAGGAATTGGCGTTGGAGCTGTTTGAACAAGTCGCCATGGAGGTGGTGGTTGCCAACAACGGCCAGGAAGCTCTGGACGTTCTGGGTCGTGACGCGGACTTTGACGGTGTCGTCATGGACTGCCAGATGCCGGTGATGGATGGCTACACCGCCACCCGCACCATCAAAGCGAACCCGGCGCTGCAGCACCTGCCGGTGATCGCCATGACCGCCAACGCCATGGCGGGCGACCGCGAGAAGGTGCTGGAAGCCGGCATGTGTGACCACATCGCCAAACCGCTCAATGTGGGCGAGATGTACGCCACCCTGGCGAAGTGGGTAAAGCCAGCAGTGGCGCGTCAGCAGGCACAAAATGCTACTGACTCAATAGCTAAAGAACCATATTCCACGCGGGCTGAGGGTCTATTTGACAATAAATCATTGCCTGGCATCGACACCCGGTTTGGCCTTGCCACAGCGCTGGACAAAGCGCCTCTGTACCGGCGCCTGCTGCTCAAATTCCGTGACAGTCAAGGCGAATTCGCCAACCTGTTCGCCAGGGCCCGTGTCGATTCGGACGCCACAGCCGCCCAGCGCTGCGCCCACACGTTGCGCGGCACGGCTGCCACCGTGGGGGCCAAGGGAGTGCAGGAAGCAGCCCAAGCGCTGGAGCAGGCGTGCAAGCACGAGGCACCCGGGGAGCAGATTGACGAACTGCTGAACGCGGTGCTGAGACAGCTGGAGCCTGTGTTGCAAGGCCTGCGTACCCTGGAGGGCGAAGAGGCTGTTGCGCTGCAACAGCCAGCCCTTGCCGTGGACGGCGAGAAGCTGGCCTTGCTGCGCGCACACCTGCTGGAACTGCTGGACCGAGGCGATGCGGGTGCCATCGACCTGTGCGAGCTCAATGTTGACCTGCTGCGCGCCGCCTATCCCGCCCACTGGAAGAAGATTTCGGACAGCGTGAATAACTTTGACTTTGAAGCAGCGCTGGCGCTTATCCAGCAGATCAGTTGATACCACCCTCCATGGAGCTTCTCATCGTATGGAACACGTCATCGAAGGCATTCTGAAACCAACAATTCTGGTTGTAGACGACACGCCCGACAATTTGTCGCTGATGAGGGAGTTGCTCAAGGGCGACTACCAGGTCCAGCTGGCCAACGGCGGCGAGCGCGCTCTGAAGCTTGCCGCTTTAAGCCCACACCCGGACCTGATCCTGCTTGACATCATGATGCCCGGCATTGACGGGTACGAGGTGTGCCAGCGGCTCAAGGCCGACCCAGCGACGCGCAATATCCCGGTCGTTTTTCTCACTGCCAAGACCGAGGTCGAAGACGAGAAAAAAGGCCTTGAGATTGGCGCGGTGGACTACATCACCAAACCCATCAGTCCACCCATTGTGCTGGCGCGCGTCAAGATCCACTTGGCCCTGAAGGCACAGGCAGACTTTCTGCGCGACAAGAACGACTTTTTGGAAGTTGAGGTCAACAAGCGCACCCGTGAGGTGGTCGCCATCCAGGACGTGACCATTCTTGCGATGGCCTCCTTGGCCGAAACCCGCGACTCGGATACGGGCAACCATATCCGGCGGACCCAGTTTTACGTCAAGGCACTGGCCCAGTATTTGTCGACGCATCCCAAATTTTCAGCCCAACTGACGGACAGTTACATTCAAATACTATTCAAGTCGGCACCGTTGCATGACATCGGTAAGGTTGGCATACCGGACCGCATTTTGCTCAAGCCCGGTCGTTTTGACGCTGCGGAGTTCGAGATCATGAAAACCCACACCACGCTGGGCTACGAGGCGATCGAACACGCCGAGAAGCAATTGGGAATGCATGTGGATTTTTTGTCCACTGCAAAAGAAATTGCGCTGTCACACCAGGAAAAATGGGACGGCTCGGGCTATCCGCAAGGCCTGGCCGGAGATGCCATTCCGGTATCGGCCCGTTTAATGGCAGTGGCCGACGTCTACGACGCGTTGATCAGCCGCCGTGTCTACAAAGAAGGCATGCCGCACGAAAAGGCGGTCGCCATCATCATCGAAGGGCGTGGCAACCACTTTGACCCGGACATGGTGGACGCCTTTGTGCAATTGCAAGACCAGTTCCACGCCATTGCGCTGCGTTTTTCTGACTCAGACGAGGATATGGCGCATAAGAAGGCCCAGCTGGAGCGCCAGACCGGTAACGCTTGAACCCGTAGCAGCCAAACTGCGATTCAACCACCGCTTAGTCCATTTTTTCCAGCGCCAGCAAACCCGTCGCGGTGTTGGAAATCGGGATGTGGTAATTGCTGTGCACCTTGCGCACACCGGGGCTGGTGCCAGCGGTGAGCGCGGCGCGCATGGCCAGCCACATCAGCAACTCCACACCCTGGGTGCCGGTCTTGTCCACCAGTTCGTGGATGCTGAACTGGGTGGCCCACTCGGGGTTGCTCAGCAGACTCTCCATGAACTGCAGATCAAACGCCTTGTTGATGTGGCCGGCGCGCTCGCCATCGAGCTGGTGGCTCAAGCCCCCGGAGCCGATCACGGCCACGGTCTTGCTGCTGTCCCAGGATGCAATCGCCTCGCCGACAGCCTTGCCCATGGCGTAGACGCGGCTGGCCTTGGGCAGCGGGAACTGCACGGTGTTAATGCAGATGGGCACCACGGTCACGGGGTAGTTGCCCTCGGGGTAGAGCAGCTTCAGCGGTAGCGAGCAGGCGTGGTCCACCAGCATTTCCTGGCAGGAGACGATGTCAAATTCCTTGTCGATCAGCGTGTTGATGATGTGCCAGGACAGGTCCACCTCGCCCTTGAGCGGCTCCAGCGACGGGATGCCCCAGCCTTCGTCCGAGTTCAGATACTCGGGCGCGGCGCCGACGGCAAAGGTGGGCATGTTGTCCAGGAAGAAGTTCAGCCCGTGGTCGTTGTAGAAAATGACGATGACATCGGGCTTCTTCTCGCCCAGCCACTGGCGGATCGGCGGGAAGCCGTCAAAGAACGGTTTCCAGTACGGGTCCTGCTGCAGGCCCTTGTGGATGGCGCCGCCAATGGCGGGGATGTGGGAGGTGCCGATGCAGCCTATGAGTTGTGCCATGTTTTCTTTCCTAAAGTGTTGGCGACAGAGCTTGCGGCTTCGCCGCTGCGGTCTGTCCCGCAAAGTTACTGATGAGCCGCCGCCGCCAGCTTGGCCTTGAACTGTTCCTTGGTCATGCCGGTCTGCTGGGCGCCGATGTCCTGCATGTCCAGGCCGAAGATGCCGGCGAACTTGGCCAGGTAATAGGCGTTGCCACCGGCCGCGATCAGTTGCAGTACGTTCCTGGCGCGAATGGCTGTGGCCTGCGCCTCGTTCAGGCCGTATTGGCGCATGTAGGCCTCTTCGTCCTTCAGGAACGCGGCG
>ERZ724527.333-NODE-333-length-23798-cov-7.389589_pt1 | contig 23798 bp, 19 predicted proteins | sample MGYA00376060_ERZ724527 | MGnify/ENA primary metagenome ERZ724527 (study PRJEB28724, sample SAMN07190886) | activated sludge metagenome | isolation source: activated sludge of sewage treatment plant in Hong Hong | place: USA: Christiansburg, Virginia | collected...
TCCTTATTTTGAAAAATTTACAACCCGGTTCCCTGATATCTCATCACTGGCTTCTTCCCCGATTGATGATGTACTTTCGCTATGGACTGGCCTAGGTTATTACTCCAGGGCGCGCAATCTGCATCGCACTGCAAAGATTATCAGTGACGAATATTATCAGCAGTTTCCTGACAATATTGATGAATTGATCAAACTGCCTGGAATTGGGCGATCCACTGCAGCGGCTATTATCTCAATTGCTTACAACAAGAAAGCCGCAATCCTTGATGGCAACGTCAAGCGAGTACTCGCACGTTACCATGCAGTTGATGGTTGGCCCGGCGATAATGCGGTTGCAAAAATACTCTGGCAACATGCGGAAGAACACACGCCTGCAAAACGCGCAGGCGATTACACGCAAGCCATGATGGATATTGGCGCCACTGTTTGCACACGCACCAAGCCACGATGCGATACCTGTCCACTACACGTGCAATGCACTGCTTACAGGCAAGATAGTGTTGCTCTATATCCTGGTCGCCGGGATAAAAAAATACTTCCTGTAAAAGCTGTGCAAATGCTGATGATCCGGAATCCATCTGGTGAAGTATTGTTACTAAAGCGGCCTCCAACGGGTCTATGGGGAGGGCTGTGGTGCCTGCCAGAAATTGAACTATCGGATAACATTGCGACAAGCTGCAAAACCCTCTGCCGCCAGACATCTTTCAAACAGGAAATATGGCCCAGCTGGCGTCATAGCTTCAGTCACTACCATCTGGACATCACACCGGTGTTGGTCAAACTGGACAATATGCCATCTGCCGTAGCCGAATCCGGCGGGCGCTGGGTAGACCCGATGCAATCACATACCCTTGGAATGCCGGCACCACTGGTTCGCCTTCTCTCACAATTAGCCAGTCAGGCAGATACAGCATGCTAGAATTTACCTACTGCCCACGGGATGAATATTGATGTCACGAACTGTTTTTTGCCGCAAATACCAGCGTGACATGGAGGGTCTTGATAAGCCTCCTTTCCCAGGCCCCAAAGGGATTGAACTGTTTGACAATATTTCAAAACAGGCATGGCAGGAATGGGTGACACACCAGACTATGCTGATCAATGAAAAAAAACTGAATATGATGGATCTGACAGCACGCGCCTACCTGACCGAACAGCGGGACAAATTTCTCAGCGGCGCAACTTTTGATCAGGCTGAAGGCTATATTCCACCATCGGTCTAGGCGGTTTTCTGCTTGACTCCCCCCGCACCCAGAGGGTTTAATACGCATCCTTCCGAATGGCCAGATAGCTCAGTCGGTAGAGCAAGGGACTGAAAATCCCTGTGTCCACAGTTCGATTCTGTGTCTGGCCACCATTTTCAACGTTGTGTTTTATTGATTAGCGATAACCTTCGTTATACGATTACAACTTGGTTTTATTCGACCATCAGGCAGCGCGAGCTGCCTGTTTTTGTTTTAGCCCCTGTGGCTTTGGTCAGGATGCAGGTTTATGTCATACGCTCTGATGAATACGTACGGATCACGCACACTCAGTTTTGCGCGGGGCGAAGGCGCCTGGCTGTTTGATGCCAAAAACAAGGGCTATCTGGACGCTATCAGCGGCATCGCCGTCTGCGGGCTAGGGCACGCTCATCCGGCTGTAGCAGAAACGATAGCCAGACAAGCCGCCACGCTGGTTCACACATCCAACCTGTATAACATCCCCCAACAGGAGAAACTGGGCGAGACACTGTGCCAGCTGTCGGGTATGGACAAGGTGTTCTTTGGCAATTCAGGCGCCGAAGCCAATGAATGCGCCATCAAGCTGGCGCGTTTTTATGGCCACAGCAAGGATATCGAGACCCCCGTTATTATCGTGATGGAAAACTCCTTCCATGGCAGGACGCTGGCTACTCTGACCGCCACCGGCAACAGGAAAGTACAGGCTGGCTTTGAACCACTTGTACAGGGCTTTGTGCGGGCGCCCTACGGCGATGTGGAAGCTATCAGGACTATCGCTGCGAATAACCCCAATGTTGTTGCTGTATTGGTTGAACCGATACAAGGCGAAGGCGGTGTGAATATTCCAGCAAGTGACTACCTCAACCTGTTGCGTGAAATATGCAGCCAACATGACTGGCTATTAATGCTCGACGAAGTACAAACAGGCAATGGGCGTACCGGTAAATATTTTGCCTACCAACACAACGGAATTATTCCGGATGTTGTCACAACAGCCAAAGGCCTGGGCAACGGCTTTCCCATTGGCGCATGCCTGGCAAAGGGAATAGCCGCTGACTTGTTCCAGCCGGGCAACCATGGCTCGACCTATGGTGGCAGCCCGCTGGCCTGCGCCACAGCACAAACGGTGGTTGATACATTAGTGCAAGAAAACCTGATTGAACGTGCCGCTGTTCTAGGGACAAAACTACTGTCTGGTTTCCAGCGTGAACTGGCAGGATGCGAGCAAGTGGCTGCTGTCCGTGGCAAAGGGCTTATGATCGGCATTGAGCTGAAAAAGGATTGCCCGAATCTCGTGGCTGATGCATCTGCACAGGGTTTACTGATTAACGTCACCGCAGGAAAAGTCATCCGGCTGCTTCCTCCGCTGGTGCTGTCTGATGCCGATGCTGAGCTGCTAGTCAGCTCGCTGTGCAAACTGATTCGCCAGACTGCTTGAGAAGAACAGGGCTATGACTATTCGCCATTTTCTGACTTTACTGGATTTTTCACCCGCTGAACTGCAGGCTGTTATCACGCGATCGATTGCAATGAAAGCAGAGCACTACGCTGGCAATGATTCGCAGATTTTCCACAACAAAGTGCTGGGAATGATTTTTGAAAAATCATCCACAAGAACCCGTGTATCTTTTGAGGCCGGCATGGCACAGCTGGGCGGCCATGCGTTATTTCTTTCACCACGCGATACGCAACTGGGTCGCGGCGAACCTGTTGAAGACTCTGCACGCGTCTTGTCCCGCATGGTTGACATCATCATGATCCGCACTTTTGCACATGATCTTGTTGAGCGTTTTGCACAATACTCTCGCGTACCCGTCATCAATGCACTGACTGACGATTTTCATCCCTGTCAGGTACTCGCCGACATCCAGACATACATGGAAAATCGCGGCACGATTGCAGGTAAGACCGTAGCCTGGATTGGCGACGGCAATAACATGTGCCAAACCTGGATACATGCTGCCGCACAATTTGGATTTACATTACGCATTGCATGCCCTGCAGGGTTTGAACCTTCAGCTGAACTGCTGGAACGCTACAAAGCACACATCGAGATTGGAAACGACATCCATGTTGCTGTAAAAAATGCCGATCTGGTTACGACTGATGTCTGGGCATCCATGGGACAAGAAGACGAGCAACGGGAACGCTTACACCGCTTTCAGGGATATCAGGTAAATCCGCCTCTCATGGATACGGCAAAACCGGATGCACTGTTCATGCATTGCTTGCCTGCACATCGCGGAGAAGAAGTGAGCCACGACATGCTCGACGATCCGCGCTCTGTGGTGTGGGATGAAGCAGAAAACCGGTTGCATGTGCAAAAAGCACTAATGGCAATACTGCTGGAAAACAATAAACGCTAGCCTACTGCTATATCAATATCTTGCAGGATCCCCCGATCTGCCACAGACACATACGTGATCGACTGTGTATTATCCCGAAGCACAGCACGTGCACCAGTATCGCCATTTAATGCGGCAAGCTCCTCAAAAAACTGGCGCGCAAAAAACACTGGATGCCCCTGCTTTTCCTGCCCATCGCTATCGACACAAACCGGCACAACAATCTTGCCTGCATCAAAATTGTCGACCACAGCTTGCGCTGTCTGAGATTGTACATAGGGCATATCTGCCAGCATGACCAGTACGCCATCCGAATTTCCAGACAAAGTCCTCGTGGCGTATGCAATATTGCTACCTATACCGGCTTCAGGATACTCGAGCAATAACGGGCGAATACGGCAATCAGCCAAAAATCCACCCAGAAGCCGAGGCAAAGCATCACAATCATTCTGTTTCATAACCACTATTACAGAATTAACGGCATCAACAATTGCAGAGATTGCCTGTTGCAGCATTGGCCTTCCGTTAATTTCATAAAGACGTTTATCGCTACCGAAACGCGAAGAGCTCCCTGCCGCAAGAAGAACAGCGTCAATTTGAAATGCCTGTTTGCTCACAACGACTTTCCACTACGCACTGCTGTCAATTGCGCCATCACAGAAACAGCAATCTCCATCGGGGTTTTACTGCCAGTATCAAGGCCGATCGGCGCGTGCAAACGCTTTAGCTGTGAAGGTGTAACATCAAGCAATTCCAAACGGGCACGACGATTGCTGGATGTGCGCAGCGAACCCATAGCGCCGATATAAAATGCTTTCGTATTAAATGCTTCCATCAATGCCATATCGTCAATGCGTGGATCATGCGTCAATGCGAGAATAGCGCACTGTGCATCATCACTGTATTCGCGCACAGCGTCATCTGGCAGCAGTGCAAGAATCTCAATGCCTGCAATATCCCAACGGGCTCGCGCATCGGCACGTGGATCACATACCAGCACTTCGTAATCCAGCAGCAAAGCCAATTGCGCCACAGCGCGTGACACTTCACTGATACCTATCAATAAAAGACGATACTGCGGCCCCAACGCATGACTGATTGCACATATTTTTTTATTGCCATCCTCTACAACAAACAAGTCAGGGCTGTCAGGCTCTGGGGCAGAAACCAGTAATTTTTCTTCGATGAAATCCCGGTGTAGAACAACACGGCGTCGCCGAGCTAATGCATCGATAATTAATATGATGGCATCATCCAGCTTCATAGATGGGTTCAGTCGCTCTATAACTACATCCAGAATGCCTCCGCAGGGCAAGCGGAAACGCTCTGAATCTTCAGCTTTCTCGCCATAACGAATCCGGGAAACAGGCGAAGAAAACTCGCCTTTCACTATTCGTGCGATCAAGTCTTCCTCAACACAGCCACCTGATAATGAACCGATGAATTCACCGCGGGCATTACAGGCCAGGAGTGATCCGCGCGGGCGCGGCGAAGAACCCCAGGTTTCCAGTACGGTGCATAGCCACACCGATTCCGGTTGCTGAAGCCAGCACTGGATGGTCTTGAAAATATCGAGATCACGCATCCAGTTTTAACGGAAGGTTGCGCAAGCGTTTGCCTGTTGCTGCAAATAATGCGTTTGCTACTGCTGGCGCTACGGGTGGCACTGCTACCTCACCAATACCACCGGGCTTGTCAGTGCTGGGCACGATATATGCCGCTATTTCAGGAGACTCACCAATGCGCAGCACCGGCAAATCGTGAAAATTACTTTGTGCACATGCGCCATCATATATATCGACACCGTTTTTTATCACGGCAGTCAATCCATAAATTGCACCACCTTCCATCTGTGCAATCACCTGGTCAGGATTGATCACCAAACCGCAATCCACAGCGATCACAAGGCGCTTGACGACATACTGGTTACCGCTGACTCGAACATCGGCAACAATTGCCACGACCGATCCAAAAGATTCATGCACTGCCACACCGCGGCCAAAACCGGCTATACGCGGCATCACGTTCCAGTTAGATTTTTCTACAGCAAGATTGAGTGCTGCCAGATGACGCGGGCTGCCTTTCAAGTATTCACGACGAAATTCAACCGGATCTTTTTTAACAGCATGCGCCAGCTCATCAAAAAAACCTTCAACAGCAAACGCATTAAATGAGTGGCTGACTGAACGCCAGAATCCCGTAGGAATTCCCGCATCATAATGCACCATACCAACTTTTCTATTAGGCACTGCATAAGGAATTTTTGTGCCTTCACCCATAGAAATATCGTAGGGAGGGACAAAATCAGCTACGCCCTTGCCAATACCGCGCGCAATGCTGGTGGGCACCCAGGATGGCAACATGGCATGCATCAGGTCAACACCAAAACCTTGCAACACACTGGTACTGACAAAATCATGGTGCCAACCGGTAACGCTACCCCCGTTATCTACTGCCGCACGCATTTTATGATACGCCGTGGGGCGATAGTAATCGTGCCGCATATCATCCTCACGCGACCACATCAACTTCACCGGCACGCCGGGTTGCTGCAGTGCGACAGCTGCGGCTTCACCAGCAAAATCAACGTAACCACGGCGACCAAAACCACCACCCAGAAAAGTACTTTCAACAACAATATTTTCCTGCGGCACACCCGTAAAATGTGATGCCACTGCACGGGCAATATCTGCTGTTTGTGTTGGCGCCCACAATGTTAACAAGCCATCCACAAATAACCCTGTGCAGTTCTGTGGCTCCATGGGACTATGGTGGAAAAATGGAACGGTATATTCCGCTTCCACCAGACTGGTTGCACCTGCGAACGCAGGCGCGACATCGCCTTCATTCTGCACAGAGAACGGTTTTTCTGTACTGGCCAGCGCGTTCTTCTGGCCTTGCATGATGGCTGCAGTATCAAGCCCGGCCAGCGGCCCCTTGTTCCATTCAACCTGCAGCTGGTTCGCCGCCTTGCGCGCTTGCCAATAGCCATCAGCAACAATCGCCACGCCACTATGGATAGCAAATACGTTACGGACTCCGCTTATGCCAGCAATTGAATTTTTATCAAATGATATCAACCCGCCCCCGAAATGTGGACAGCGCACTACTACTGCCACTTTCATACCAGGCATCACGACATCAACACCAAATTGCGTCTTGCCTTGCACCTTGTCTGCACTGTCAAAACGCTGGAGCGACTTTCCAATCCAGCGATAGTTATCCGGTTTTTTTAACTGGATATTATCCGGCTGCACTTGCTGCGAAGCTTGTGCAGCCAGCTCCCCGTAGCCGCTGCGTTGCTGGCCATCCGGATGGATAACAACACCGTCATCGGTTTTACATTGCGATGCATCAACCTGCCATTGTTGCGCCGCAGCTGCCATCAACATTGCCCTTGCTGTAGCGCCGGCCTCACGCAATGGATCCCAACCAGTCATCACCGATGTGCTGCCACCTGTTATCTGTACGCCCATCTGCGGATTCTTGAATGCAGAATGCGCACCGGCAAATTCAATGGTCATTCTGGAGGGATCATAATCGAGCTCTTCACCGATAATGGCAGACAAGGATGTCATCACCCCCTGACCCATTTCTGCTTTGTCGAGCTGAAAGATCACCTCGCCTTGAGGCGTTATCTGCAACCAGGCATTAGGTTGGAAACTACCGGCGCGTAGATGCGGAACTGGCACGGCATCACGCAAGGAAAATCCCAGCAACAAACCACCACCCACCACGCCAGAACCGATCAGGAATTTTCTGCGTGATAACTTCAGTGAAGATGGCTTCATACACCACCCCCATTAGTCTGCTGCAATGTTTTTGCTGCCACCTTGATCGCTTTTACGATGCGTGGATACGTGCCACAACGGCAGATATTGCCTGCCATGGCATTGAGAATATCTTCATCACCCGGATTGCCATTCTGCTGTAGCAACCCCACTGCCGACATAATCTGCCCGGGCTGACAATAACCACACTGCGAAACGTTTTCAGACAGCCATGCACGCTGAACGGCGTGCTCACCCTGCAAACCTTCGATAGTCGTAATCCGTTGTCCGGCAATACTGGAAACAGGCAGCACACAACTGCGTGTAGCGTTACCGTTTACCAGCACCGTACAAGCACCGCACAAGCCCTGGCCACAGCCAAATTTCGTGCCTGTTTTTTGCAAATTTTCACGCAGCGCCCACAACAACGGGGTATCTGGTTCAACATCTACTGTTACAGCCTGGTCATTCAGAAAAAATTCAATCATGTCAGTAATTCCACTCAACACCCAGATACAAGGAACGTGGCAAGCCTACAAAATACCGTGGCACTTCCACAGGAAACGCAGTGACATCTGCACGCTCGGCATAATCATCATCAGTCACATTCATCAATCTCGCATATACAGTCCATGCAGAGTCCAACCCGTATTGCGCACGCAAATGGAGAAGGTCATGGCCTTCATAGGAAAAGGCATGCTCAGGATCCAGATAATAATCCCCCATGTGCTGCCACTCCAACTCGATACGTGTTTTATCCTGCTGCCAGCCCACATGTGCAGAACCCAATGTGCGGGGTGCTGTATCCATGATGTTATTGTCAACACTGGTTGACCGATCGAATACAGCACTGTTGTAGCGATGCTCTGCATACGTTGCAGCCACACCTGCAAACCAACCGGCAGACCAGTACTGCTCCAGTGTGATTTCCACACCGCGGTCTTTCACTTTCGCATCATCCGACAACACATTGTTGGCATTGCGGATGATGACATGTTTCTCATGCGTGTCGTACAACGCCACTTTCCAGCGGGTATTTCCCCCGTCACGTTCTGCCACACTGCCGCGCCAACCTATTTCACCCCCATCAGCTGATACGGCTCCGATACTGGCTTCTGTCTGCAAACCCTGGAGACGGTAAAGTTCTGCGGTTTGTGGTGCGCGATTTCCTGTTGCAGCGCTGGCATACCATTCATTATTGAAACCGTCGGTATACACCAGCCCCACACGTGGCGAGACCAATGTAAATCCGTCTGCACGATCTGCAGGGCGCATGAATTTACCTGCACGGCCATTTGCCGTCTGGTTGTCATAGTCATACAGCACGCGATCTGCCCTTATACCTGCCTGTCCATCCAGCCGGTCACTGATGTGCCAGACCAGATCCTGCCATAGCCCCGCAGTCTTCATGTCGACACTGTAGTCATAGTGGATGCCCTGCGGCGAGAACGGGGTTGCAGGCGCTTCCTGCCATTCCTTTGTCCACGCGCGCGCCAGATCAATATCAGCACCGCCTTGCCACACACCCCAATCGAAATCATCGTGTTTGAAAATCCATTGCACACCCGCGCTGTTATGGCCATTTTTTTCGAACGCTTGCGGAAAAACAAATTGCTGCGTGAAATCCATTTCAGTGTGACGCAAATACGGTTTTACACTGTGCTGGTATTCACCGGCCTGCCAATCCCAGGATTGCACGTAGCGAATAGCATCCGCATCGCGATACGAATCCGGGCGACTGTTATCACGTCTACGGTAGCTATCCTTATACGCATCCTCACCTTCGAGATAACCAATGCTCTGCTGGTCCAGATGTGCGGCCGTCAGGTAATGCGTCAATGACACATCCGAAAATTGCTGGCGCTGTTTCCATGACATTTTTTGTTGGTCATACCCACTGCTATCGACATAGCCTCCATCATGCGCAGTATTGAGCGCCAGATAACTGTCGTCATCGCCCTCTTGCCACAACATTCTTGCGTAATCGTTGGGGCCGCCCTCCAGGCGCAAACTGTGTCGCTCTTCCAGAGGAAGGCTCAGGGTATTGATTACACCATGGATAGCATTAGCGCCGTAAAAAGAGCCCGCTGACGTACCGCTCAATACTTCAATACCGCCCGCTTGCTCTGAATTGATTTCAATAAACTGGTTAACATTGCAGAAACCACTCGGGCGCACAGGCACACCATCTTCTGCAAACAGGAACTCACCGCATGAGCCAGGCCCGGTAAATACCGCCGAACGCAATGCCGTCAGATTTTCCTGGCCGCCACCCCGACTGATCCACACGCCCGGCACTTGATCCATCAATTCCGCAGGATGCACTGCTCCCGTATCCTTCACATCACTTTCATCCAGCAATGCAGCCTTACCCGGAATATCGTCTGTGCGCGTGGCACTGACATCAACGGTTTCCAGCACCGGCTCATCCGCAAAAACAGCGAACGAAAACGTTAGAAAAAAAGCCGGGAGGATTCTGTGAAATTTCATGTCTAGCCAGTAGCGCAGGATCAATGCAAATCAAAATCCCCCAGAAACCGGTTCTTGTATTCCAGCACCTGCTCAGGGTGTCTGGTCACCGTTTCTTCAAAAACACGCTTATAACCAATGGATGAAATTTTCCAACCATCGCCTGTTCTGGTATAGCGCTCGTCATAAAACGCCGTGCCTGCAATGCAGAAATGCTTGGCAGGGTCCCGGCTCACCGTGTTGATCACCGCATCCGTCAGGTACCAGATACCCCGCGCCGCTGTGAGATCATCATCAAATGTAATTTCCGGATGATGCACCTGATGTTTGGTCACCACACGTTTGTGGCTCAGTGAGCCAGACAGAAACGCCATTACCGCATCGCGGCCGTGGTAACTGTGCTTCCCGTCAGAATAAGTACTGACAACATCGGGCGTGAACAAACCGGCCACCTCATCCCATTCTTTCAGGTCAAGGTGGCGCAGATAGGCATATTTGAGTTGTTTGATGGCTTCAATAGCGAGTAGTGTGGCCAGTTGTTTGTCAGCATTCATGGTCGATGTGTCCTTTGTCAGTGCAAGGTCATCATACCGCTGAGTGGCTCACCCGCCATACGCAATAGTGCGCAACCGCATGCAGGGCCGTTTCAACTATCCGCCCACATACGTAACAGATTATGGTAACAGGCCGTCAGCTTTACACTATTGCTGCTCTCCCCCTGATCTTTCCGCACACCCATAACAGCCATATCCAGCTCAAACAACAGGCGCCGCTGTGCATTATCACGCACCATGCTTTCAATCCACATGAATGACGCCAGTCGCGCACCATGTGTGACCGGTTCAACACGATGAATACTGGATGAAGGATATAAAACCAGATCGCCGGCCGGTAACTTTATTCTCTGCTCACCAAATGTGTCTTCAATCACCAATTCACCACCAGCGTATTCGTCTGGATCCGACAAAAATAATGTTGCTGATAAATCTGAACGCACTCTATACCCGGTAGCCACATGCGTTCGCATCGCATTATCAACATGCTTTCCGAAAGAATTATTTGTCCCTCTGTAACAATTAAACAACGGCGGAAATATTTTCTTTGGTAACGCAGCTGTATAGAATAGCGCGCTATGCAACAACGCTTCCAGCACAACAGGCTGCAAGCGTCGAGTGACTGGTGACTGCTCCGGCAACTGCTGATTGTTTTTTACCTGCGCCGACTGGGTTCCAGCAGTACTGGAACCATCTATCCAGGCAGCAGCATCCAGCAACTCGCGACACTGCTGCACCTGCACAGCACTTAATACACCCGGTACTTGCAACAACATATCAACCTCTTATCCATCAAAATTTGTACTCTACTTTCATTTCTAGCGTACGTGGTGCACCTGGAAGAACATGGCCAGCATAAACACTTTCGTAATATTCCTGATCAAACACATTGAAAAGGTTTAATTTTACTGAGTAGGATTTTTTCTCGTATGCCAACATGGAATCCCAGCGCGTGTAAGAAGGCACCACAGCAGCGTTAGACTGATTGGCAAACCGTGCTCCAATTGCATCAAAACCAATACCCGCACGCCAGCCACCACCAAAACTGTAGGTGTTCCATAAGTTAAATGTATAGTGCGGCGTGTTAATTGGCTCATTGCCTTCGTCTGTTGTGACTACACCTGTTACCGACGTGTTCGAATGCTCATCAATATTTGCTTCCAGATAAGCCATTGCAGTGAAGATCTCCCATTCCTCAGTTACATGACCGATGATCTCCAGCTCTACCGCATCGGTATGACGCGCACCAGATAACACTGCAACATCAACAGCAAGATCAGTATTGCGCTCATTGGTTTTTTCTGAGCGTGACAAAGAAGTGCGGATTGATAAATCACCTTCCAACAATTCCCACTTGGCGCCTATTTCAGTATTGAGGCTTTTTTCTGGTGGCAAATCTGCCGTGAGGTCATCCAGCTGGTACAACTCGGCAGAAGGGTTAAATGAACTACCTCTGGAAACATAATAGGTAGAATTGTCAGTAGGCTGGTATAGCAAGCCAAGTCGCCAGCTATTAACGATATCCCTGCGTGTTAATGGCTCATCAAGATAACGGTCATAATCATTTTTTGAATGATCCCAGCGTGCGCCTGTTAATATTTTCCATTGGTCTGTGATGCCAATAACATCCTGAAAGTAAAATGCATAACTTTCACCTGTGTAATAGTTGTAAATACTTTTTCCCTTATAGAGATAACCATCAGGCAAAACTGGCTCAGGGTCAGGGTTCCAGGCATCCGCATTCGGGTTAACCACACCAGTAGGTAATGCATTACTCCAGCGCCGCGCTTTCTCCCGCAGAATTTCTGTGCCGAGCAACAGCTCATGCTGTATAGCACCCGTATCAAAATGTGTGGTGAAGTCGGTCTGGCTATCGACAGTTTGCTCCTCACCACCGCGCCCTTGATGCCCGCGCCGCACACCCGTAATATCATTTTCTGTAACAGGGTCGTTCACGGATGCAGGATGGCTCAGCATTAAACGAGGCGCCACTGCCCACAGATCCCGCTTGTAGTCCGAGCTGCGCAAACGCGTTGTTAATTCTGTATCTTCATCAAACTGGTGCGTGTAACTGGCTGTGGTGATATCAGTATCATTTTTCTCATAATCGATATTACTCATTCCGTAAAAAGTATCACGATCAACATCGAGTGGCTTTGCATAATAATTGCCAAGGATGTCATGGCCGTCTGGCGATCGAGCGCTACCATCCGGATCAAAATACGGCACACCCATATCTGGGATATTATTTTCTTCCAGATGGAAATGAGACAGAGTGAACTGGTTTTTTGTGCCGATACCGAAGCTGATCGTCGGCGCAATACCGCTACGGCTCTGCTCCACTTCATCGCGATAACTATCTGCTTCCGTGCTCATTGCATTAATACGCAAGGCAACGGCATCGCCGAGCTGTTGATTGATATCTGCCGTATAGCGCTGGTATGCATTGGAACCTTGCGTGGTGCTGACGATATTGCGATCGGTCAGCAAGGCCTGTTTGCTCACCTGATTGATAACGCCGCCTGTCGAACCGCGCCCGAATAACATGGATGACGATCCTCGCAGCACATCAATCTGTTCAAGATTAAATGTATCGCGATTGTACTGCGCGCTATCACGCATGCCATCGAGATACAGATCGCCCACTGCGGAGTAACCACGTATGGTGATGTTATCGCCAATACGTCCGCCTTCCCCTGCGTTAAACGTCAGGCCCGCCACATTACGTAATGCCTCCCTGAAGGTATCTGCATTACGATCCTGCATCAGTTTATTCGAGACAATGGTGACAGACTGGGGAATGTCTTTCGGCAACTGGTCTGTTTTACCGATCCTGGTTTTTCCTGCCTGATACCCGCTTTCCGATGGGGTTTGCTCAAGCGTATCACTGACATAAATGGTTTCTAATGTATTATCTTTTGTTGCTTCCTGAGCGTGTAATGCATGGCTAAGCGTCACACCACATAAAGTGACCCCGCACAGCATCACCCCGAATGGCAGGGGTTTTTTATCAAAATTTTTCATGAATTTCTCCACTAGTGCTATACCAACCGTTGACTGAAAATGGCTGGCTACTGCAAACACAAGTGGGCAGATGGCTGGCTGACTATTAAAAACCCAGATCGTTAGAAATTATTTAGTGAGAATTAGCTTGTTTTCTTTGGTTAGCCTTAACAAATAACGCTGACCATCATGTTCTATAAAAACTGTGCGCGAAGCACAAAATAAATCCCTCGATAGCAAGACCGGAGCACCCTCAGCATTTGAAGCATTGTCTTTACCCTTCTGGTTCACTGGGCAGCGCCTGGTAACATGACAAACCCCATCTTGCTGACACCGGCTGCACGCACCAGCGCCATTACCTGCGCCACGCGTTCATACCGCACATCCTTGTCCGCTATCAAATGCAATTCCGGCTGTGGTTGTTTTGCTGCCAATTCTGTCAGGCACTGTGTGAGCCCTGCATCAGCAACACTTTCACCGTTCCAGCTCAATTTCCCTTGGGAATCAATGGCCAGGCTCACCGTTTCCGGTTTCTCTTGCGTTGAAGCACCCACTGCTTTTGGTAAATTGACATTGATGGATTGCGTCATCAAAGGAGCACAAACCATAAAAATAATTAACAACACCAACATCACATCTACTAACGGTGTCACATTAATTTCTGACATTGGCTGGGGTGAGCCCTGATCAAATCCACCAAATGCCATGGCTTTATGCTCCCGCTTTATTTTGTTCAGGTAATTTTTGCGTGTGGGATCCTGTGGTGAAATACACCAGCAGGTCATGCGCAAATCCGTCTAGATCTGCCACAATCAAACGCTGCACACGATTAAATGCGTTGTATGCTAATACTGCGGGGATCGCTACAAACAAACCGATAGCTGTCATGATCAGAGCCTCTCCAACAGGGCCTGCCACTTTATCGAGACTGGCTTGGCCGGTTGCGCCAATCACCGCCAGCGCGTGATATATACCCCACACGGTACCCAACAAGCCAACAAACGGTGAAACAGAACCAATTGATGCAAGAAATACCTGACCGCGCTCAAGATCAGCAGTAGCGCGATTCAATGCCTGACGCAACGCACGTGTCACCAACTCGGTTAATGGTAGTTGCGCATCAAGCTGCGCCTGCATCCCGGGTCGATGGCTTCTGTAATGTTGTACCGCATCATTACCGTGTTCCATTAATAAACGAAACGGCAACATGCGCTTCAATTCCAGCGCACCTTCATCCAGATTTTGTGCGCGCCAAAAACGCTCGAGCGCACCTCCATTAGCATGTTGCCACCATGCCAGCTGCACACTTTTGCTGATAATGATCGCCCAGCTGGTTATCGACATCACGACCAGCAACAACAGCACAGTATGCGATATGGCATCACCTTGTTGCCAGAAACTGAACATATCCAGATTGAATTCCATTGTTCAAAACCTCGTTAATTTTTCAAATTGAATTTCACAGGCACCACAACCGAACTGACATGACCGATAGCTGTAAACCGATATTTAGCAACAGCCTTTAGTGCTGCCTGATCCAGTCGCTCAAAGCCGGAAGATTGTTTCAACTCTACCGATAACACTTTGCCGTCAGCCGACACCTGCACCCTTATCAGAACCTGCCCTTCTTCCCCAAGGCGCCGCGACTGCTGCGGATAATCAGGCGGCGGATTATTCAGGTAATCCGCATCGTAACGTGCCACAGCCACAGGAGCTGGTTGGGGCTCAGTTTTGGATACTGGCGCTGCTGGCTGCTCCTGTACCGGTACAGGGCTGGGCTGCCGCTTTACCTGATCCAGTTTTTTCTTGACGACTCTGCGCTTCTCAGCCATTTCATCATCACGCAACGGCTCTGGTACAGACGGCATTGACTGTGGCTGGACAACCCTGGGAGCTGGTTCGGGTGCAGGAGGCGCCAGTGCAATCAGATCCACGGTCACCGCTTGAACGCCCGTCATCTGAATCGGCTGTGCCGACCTGTTCAACCACCAGGCGGCCGCGCCCAAGTGCAGAAGTACCGAAAAAATGATTGTTGCCGGCCAGTAGTGGCTTCCCGGTGTGCGGCGGCACTTATCAGATCTCTGTAGCTGCACTGCCTTCTCTGACCTCATTTAATGTAAATGATAATAGTTATCATTTAAGAAAAAATCAATCATTAATTTGCATAACATCTTCGTTTACCACCAGGCTGCAATCCCGGCTATCCCAAACACACCAAGGGACTTCGCTGTTCGCAGCTGATTATCACCAAGACCACCCAATGCAAAAACCGGTACAGGGCACAGCGGGAGCAATGCAGCCAACCCCTCCCAACCCAACGTGATGGCATCGGGATGGCTGGGCGTTGGCAACACCGGCGACAGCAGGATGTAATCTGCACCCACCGACAACGCATGCTGCACCTCTACCGCATTGTGGCACGAGGCGCCGAATAGCGTGTCGATACTGACAGGCCGCTCATGACAAACCCGCAAACGTTGTGACGAAATATGGAGGCCATCTGCCAGTTCGGCGCATGAACCCGCTTCGGCATTCAACAAGAGCTTCACCTGATACTGTGCACACAGATCCGCCATCGCTTCTGCCAGCTTGTTGTATGCAGCCACATCGAGATGATGCGCCCGCAACATCACCGTGCGAATACCATGATGCTCCAGCGCACTGCGTGTGCGCTGCAAACATTCTGTTGCATCCAGAAAATTACCCGTTACAAGTAGCCGGTCTGATAACTGCAACGCCGTGAGAATGGAACGATTGGCCGGCGGAAATTGATACGTGTTCAGCCTGTTCGCTGAAGCCCACAATACCTGTTGCCCCTCGCAACCCTGCGCATCACCGGCGAAACCGGTTACACACCAGACATCCAGCAACACATGTTTATCCGGATACTGGAAAGGAATTCTTAACAGGGGTTGTGCGGCGTGAATATCCAATGCCACTTCTTCACGAATTTCCCGTTGCAATGCCTGCAAGACAGTTTCACCTGCTTCTACTTTCCCGCCAGGGAATTCCCAGAACCCCCCCATATGTAAATGATCAGGTCGCTTGGCGATCAGCACATCACCGTTGTCGTTCTTGATGACGGCAACAGCAACGTGAACTGATTTCATAAAAGTGGCGCTACAGAAAGTCAGGTGCGGTATTCGGCATTGATCGTCACGTAGTCATGCGAGAAATCGCAAGTCCACACCGTTTCACTGGCAACACCGCGTTGTAACTCTACACGAACAATGATTTCTTCTGGCGCCATCGCACGCTGACCTTGCTCTTCTGTATAAGAAGTAGCTCGTCCACCATTCTGGACAATCTGCACATCATTCAGGAAAATATTGATGCGTGAAGTATCAAGGTTTTCAATACCGCTGCGCCCGATAGCGGCAAGAATGCGCCCCCAGTTGGGATCAGAAGCAAACAAAGCCGTCTTCACCAGCGGCGACTCAGCAATGGCATATGCCGCACGCAGGCATTCGGCACTGCTGTTTCCGCCATTAATTTCTACAGTAATAAATTTTGTCGCTCCCTCGCCATCACGCACAATCGCTTGCGCCAGTTCAGTAAAAATATTTTCAACGGCTTGCGCAAAAATATTCCACTGCGGGGACGCCGGTGACAATACAACCCCAGACTTTCCTGTTGCTGCAAACATACAGGCATCATTGGTGGAAGTGTCACCATCAATCGTGATCCTGTTGAAGGATTTATTCACAACAGACTTTAACAAAGCGTGCAAATCTTCTTGTGACACTTTCGCATCTGTCGCTACAAAACCCAGCATAGTCGCCATATTGGGCTTGATCATTCCAGCGCCTTTGCTGATACCAGTGACCGTAATGATGTTTCCGTCTATGCTGATTTTCTTTGACGCTGCTTTCGGACGCGTATCCGTCGTCATGATTCCTTCGGCCGCGCGCAACCAGTGATTTGCATCAAGATCCGCTAATGCTTTTGGCAAGCCACCAACCAAGCGCTCCATCGGCAACAATTCACCAATGACACCTGTAGAAAACGGAAGGATACTTTCCGGCTTAACTGCAGTAATTTTTGCTAACGCATCACAACTCTGCAGCGCATCTTGCATGCCTTGCTCACCAGTACCCGCATTGGCACAACCGGTATTGACCAGCCAGTAACGGCACGCTTCAGTCGCCAGATGCTTTTTTGCAACATGTACAGGTGCCGCACAAAAAGCATTGGTTGTGAAAGTTGCAGCGACTGTGCTGCCAGCTGCCAACTCGAATATCACAACATCTTTACGGTTGGCCTTGCGTATGCCCGCTTCGGCAATACCGATGCGCACACCAGATACAGGAAATAATTCTGACAAAATACCACTGCCAACTGCCATTTTTATACCAAACGCCCGTGACACTGTTTGTATTTTTTGCCAGAACCACACGGGCAAGGGTCATTACGCCCTACTTTTTCACCTTCACGCACATACGGTGCAGCAGCGTTACTGGCTGTTGGCGCTTCATCTGTTTTTTCTTCACCATGCAAGGCAGATACTTCAGCATGCTTCAGTTGTAAATTCTCTTGTTCCTGACGGCGCTGTTCTTCCATCGCATCAATTTCTTCGCGTGATGCTATACGTATATGGAAAAGCACCCTGACCACTTCTGACTTGATGTTATCCAGCAGCACCCGGAACAGATCGAACGATTCACGCTTGAATTCCTGCTTGGGATTTTTTTGTGCATATGCCCGCAAGTTAATCCCTTGGCGCAGGTGATCCATGCTGGCAAGGTGTTCTTTCCACAGATTATCCAGCACCTGCAACATGATCTGTTTTTCAACCTGACGCATGATGGATTCTGCGCCTTCACATTTCCTGGCGTAATGTTCAGAGGCTGCTGCCTGCACGCGCTCCTGCACGGTAGCTTCCGTCAGATTGATGTCCTGCTCCAGCCATTCACGGACTGGCAACTGGATGCCGAAATCCGTCTCCAGCGCCTGCTCAAGGCCATGCAAATCCCACTGCTCGACAAAACTCTGCTCCGGCAAATACTGCGTCACCAATTCACTGACAACATCATTGCGGATAGCAGTAATAATATCGCCGATATCCTCTGCTTCGAGAATATCATTGCGCTGCTGGTAAATAACCTGACGTTGATCGTTAGCAACATTGTCATATTCCAGCAATTGTTTGCGGATATCGAAGTTGCGACCTTCAACTTTACGCTGGGCTTTTTCAATCGAGCTGGTGACCATGCTGTGTTCGATTGCTTCACCACGCTGCATACCCAGCGCCTGCATGATGCTCTTGACGCGATCCGATGCAAAAATCCGCATGAGATCATCTTCCAGAGACAAGTAAAAACGCGCCAGTCCCGGATCTCCCTGACGCCCTGCACGGCCACGCAACTGGTTATCGATACGGCGGGATTCATGACGCTCTGTGCCGAGAATATGCAAACCGCCTGCCGCAATCACCTGGTCTTGCCGCTGTTTCCATTCTGCTTTGACAGCATCGATCTGCGCCTGCGTGGGATTATTCAACGCAGCCACTTCTGCTTCCCACTTTCCGCCCAGCACAATATCCGTGCCACGACCGGCCATATTGGTAGCAATCGTCACAATGCCGGGACGACCGGCCTGCGCAATAATTTCTGCTTCCTGCGCGTGGAATTTTGCATTCAATACCCGATGTTCAATGCCAACAGCCTGTAACCGGCGCGACATCTCTTCAGATGTCTCTACCGACGCAGTGCCCACCAGCACCGGCGCACCATTCGCCACAAACTGTTTTATATCCTGGATAATCGCTTCGTATTTTTCATCCTTGCTCATGTACACCAGATCATTGAGATCCAGGCGCGATAGCGGACGGTTAGTAGGGATTACGACCACATCAAGGCCATATATCTGCATGAACTCGGGCGCCTCTGTATCAGCAGTACCCGTCATGCCGGCCAGTTTTTTGTACAGCCGGAAATAATTCTGGAATGTGGTGGACGCCATGGTCTGGCTTTCACTCTGGATAGCAACACCTTCCTTTGCCTCGAGCGCCTGGTGCAGACCTTCCGACAAACGGCGGCCGTGCATGGTGCGCCCGGTGTGCTCGTCGATCAGGATGACCTGATCATCCTGCACAATATATTCAACATCACGATGAAACAGCGTGTGCGCACGCAAGGCAGCGTGGATATGATGCAGCAAGCTCAGGTTGGTGACGGCATACAAGCTGTCATTCGCATCCAGCAAACCATCCTTGATCAGTAACTGCTCGATCAGCTGGTGCCCTTCTTCAGTTAATTCTGCCTGCCGCTGTTTTTCATCCAGCGTATAGTGGCCCGGCACATCTTCTGTCTGAGCTTTCAGCCGCGGCATCAGGGCATTGATGCGTTTATACAATTCAGAGCTGTTTTCTGCTGCACCAGAAATAATCAGTGGCGTGCGCGCTTCATCGATCAGGATGGAATCCACTTCATCGACAATCGCGAAGTTCATACCGCGCTGCACTTTGTCTTCCAGACGCAAGGCCATGTTGTCACGCAGGTAATCAAAACCGTATTCGTTGTTGGTGCCGTAAGTGATGTCGGCAGCGTAGGCTTCGCGCTTTTGTTCACTGCTCTGGCCAGACAGGATAACCCCGACACTCATGCCCAGTTTTTCATACACCGGACGCATCCAGTTCGCATCGCGGTTAGCGAGATAGTCATTCACTGTGACCACATGTACACCGTCACCAGGCAGGGCATTCAGGTACACAGGCAGCGTGGCCACCAATGTCTTGCCTTCACCTGTGCGCATCTCGGCAATCTTGCCGGCATTCAACACCATGCCACCAATCATCTGAACATCGAAATGGCGCAAGCCCAGTGTACGTTTTGCGGCCTCCCTTACACAGGCAAATGCTTCAGGCAGCAACTGGTCCAGCGTGTCGCCTTTCTGTAGCCTCGCCCGAAACTCTGCAGTCTTGTTGGCCAGCTCACTGTCCGACAGTTTTTCCAGCGCAGGCTCAAAAGCATTGATACCCGCCACCAGCTTGCCGAGTCGCTTCAATTCACGCTCATTTTTGCTGCCAAAGATTTTCTTGAGAACCTTGCCAATCATGATCAGGCCACGTCACATAGGGGTCGCGAAATATCGCATAAAAGAGCTTTTTATGCCACCGGAACCCGGAGCCGGCAGACCTGCTATACCGGGCTAGCCTGGAGGTACATCGCCTAATTTATCGCCGCAATACACAATGGCTGGCCATGCCGTAGCAACATCAATTGCGTGGCTGGCTGTTCAATCCGTGCTACGCCGTATGCATTGTATTCACCGTGTAATACACCGCTGAAGCGTGGCAAGCGGCTATGACGGACAGGTTGAAGCAAACCGCGCACGGTGCCGCCACTATCGGCTATCAGGCCTGCATCCCATTCCGGCCCGGCGACATTCATATACCAGCGCTGGCCCAACGGCTGCTCTGCGGAGGCCGCTGTTACAACATAGGGTCCAGCGCCAGTTATGGCCGATACATCAAGCAAATCGGCCGCCACAATCATTTCCTGACGCACCAGCGACCACTGGCAAGCAGGCAGGTTCGCCACCACCGGCAATGCCTTACCCAACCCGTCTACTGCACCGCCAGTGAAAATATTGCGGTGACTGGCGCGCAAATTTTCCAGCACAGGAAACAGATACGGCAATTTGTTCTGCCAGTTCCAGTGCAGCGCCCTTTCAGCATCCTGTGTCACTGGCAAATACACCTGATACGCCAGCAATGCAGTGTCCATTCGTGTGCGATATTCAGCCAGACGCGCACCCCAATCGAGTTGAGACGGCAATGCCAACAGCGGAAACAGCCAAAAGAGACATCGCCAGCCGCGCTGTGCGCCGGGCGTCATCATTCGATAGAGCAGCAAACTCACACCCAACCACACCAGCAGCGCCCAGATCTGGAAACGATCCACCGCAGGATCAAGCACGCCCTCAACACGCGTCAACGTGAGCAAAAAAGCGCTGCCAAACCCGATCAGCACCAGCGCCAGCGCCAGCGCATCCAGACTGTCCATCGCAACCCGCCGCTGCAAGCGTTGCCACAATGCCAGCCCCGCCAACAAACACACAAGCACGCCGAAACCGGTCGCAACAAGCGACAGGGTTGCTTCGGGGACTATCTGCCATGCACGCAATAAATGGTAGAGCGGACCACCCATCAACTGCAGCGGGAATAACACAATATTCCAGCGATTAAACTGCAGCGTGTCACCCACTGCGCTGGCACCTGGCAACAACAGGTACAGTGAAATAAACACCAGCGCACCACCGGCAAAATACCCGGCAAAACGCAACGGCGCACGCCACAAATACACACCCAGCAAACCGATAGGCCAGACCAGAATTCCGTTACCAAAACTGAGTGTCGCCAAGCCACCCAATAACAGGGAAACAACAACGTTGCGGGTTTTATGTTGTGGATGATGTGCAGCACGATGCAGGAAAAAAATGGACAGCACTGTATTGAGTATCGACATATAGTTGTTGATGCCGTTGAATCCCCAACCCAACAAGGCAATATTGAGCAGCCAGCACAACAGCACAACTACCCAGCCTGTTAACAGCCAACGAGATAACGGATTCACAATACAAACACGTATCTGTGCGCAGAGCAGCGCCATCAACCCCAGATTCAACAACCAGTCCACCGCCACCAGAAAATGGTTATTGCCGTTAAAAAAATTCAGGTCAATGTCATATAACAAGAAAGCCAGGATATGGCGATGACCAGACATTGTAGTGATCGATGTGCGCCATACGCCCTGTTCTAACAAGGCGTAATACATATGCCATTGATCGCGTGACAGGGGCGACACATGGAAAAAAATGATGTAGTAAGCCGTGATGGACAGGAATACAGCCACCAGCAATAGCCAGATGGCGGCAACCGATTTTTTGACGAGCGAACTACGCACGTGCAAACCAGTTCAGGGATTTACGCCAGCTGCTCATCCAGAAGTTTTCTGGAATGCTGGCAACCGTGTCGCGCAATGCGTCGTCGAGGTCACCGCCCGTGTAATGCAATAGCGCTTGTGACGTGGATGGATCAAAAAATATTTCCCTGCACAACAGATCTGCTATGTTATTCATATCAAGCCCACCCGCCTGTTTGCCAAACAACCCCCCCACAAATTCACCCAGCGCCGACAAATTGTGGAATATGCCATCACTGACAGGGCTAACCTGCCGATCCCTGCGCCCAACAATCACTGCCAGACGTTGCATCAGCCCGGTATATGTCAGGTTTTCATCGCCAACAGGCAGTGACATACTTTCAGCAGGAAAGCGCAGCGCCCCACTCACCGCCGCAGCCAATGCAGTGACAGACAACATACTGGCTCCCCCACGTATGCACATCAAAGGCGTGGCAGCTCGTACATACGCCACCAGTGAAGTCCACTGTGATTCACGATGGGGCGCTGCACCAAAGACCCAGGGCACCTGTATGGTCACCAGCACACAATCGCTAGCCGAAATAGCCGCATGCGCTACAGAATCCTGCTCAACCCGTGAACGGATATAAGGATGTTGTTTTGATAACTGCAGCGCCGGTTGTTGTTTGTCGATCCATGCAAAAATCGAGTTCAGCAAGACTGCCCGACGCACATTGGTGTGAGGAATCGCAGCAAATAATTGCTCACAGGGCCACACATTGGCTTGCCGGAAAAATGCCACTGGATCGCCTTCTACTTCGCAGCGCTCGTCAACACCCGCAGCGAATATAACTGCGTCGAATCCTTGCAATAGTTGCATGTAATCCGCTGTCTCCAGAGTTGCCACGTCACCGCTGATAGCTGTTACTTCATCATCAAACAACACCGATGCCGCTTCAGGGCTGCGACACAGCACAGACACAGCATCACCCTGCGCACGCAGGGCGCGGACAACGTGATAACCGATAAAACCGGTGCCACCTATAACCAATACGTGCATAGACTGCCCACACTCCAGACTGGCCGCAGTATAAGCAAAAAGCACTCATGGCTGTTGCGTCGACTGCTGCTGCAGTCAAGAATGGCACGTCTTGTTACAGGAACGGCATGCCGTGATTTTTCTGTTGTACTTACTGGTGGGCACGGTTGCCGGCGTATTGGCTGGATTATTTGGCGTGGGTGGCGGCACCATTATCGTGCCAGCGCTGTTGCTGTGTTTCCAATGGCAAGGCATCACGACGGAATTGCAGACACATCTGGCCATTGGCACATCACTGGCCTCCATCGTCATTACCTCCATCAGCTCTACCCAATCACACCACCGCGCGGGTGCGGTGCGCTGGCCAGTGGCGCTATGGCTTGCACCCGGCATTGCAGCCGGTGTCTGGTGTGGCGCCTATATCGCCGCCCAGATGCACGGCCTGCTGCTGCAGCGGCTATTTGGCCTGTTTGCCTGGCTGATCGCCGCCCAGATGTGGTTTGGCTGGCAACCACAGGGGCACTCCCGGGT